>Ga0210044_10000041_pt1 | contig 172118 bp, 145 predicted proteins | sample CryGey13umfilter_2_FD_183959 | JGI IMG/M metagenome (GOLD analysis project Ga0210044, IMG submission 183959) | Groundwater microbial communities from aquifer in Utah, USA - Crystal Geyser 4/9/14 3 um filter (SPAdes) (version 2) | ecosystem: Environmental > Aquatic > Deep subsurface >... | reverse complement strand
GGAGAGTCAAACCAACTTAGTGGCAAGTCTATTAAGGATTCACCTGAAGCAGGAAGTGAACGTCCATCCCATGAAGAGTGGGAACTTGACTCATTGATCAAGTTTGAGTAAGTTTCATAGAGCGGAAATGGAATCTGATCACCGGCATGGCTGATGACGCGATCGACTACATGACGCGGATGCACCAGATCAGTCCTAGCAAGCCGCTCTTCATAAAGTACGCACCCGGTGCCACCCATGCTCCCCATCACCCGACCCAGGAATGGGTGGACAAAATTCATGGGATGCACTTGTTTGACGACGGCTATGAAAAACTGCGCGATCGCATCTTCGAGAACCAGAAAAAACTCGGCGTAATTCCTAATGATGCAAAGCTAACACCTTGGCCCAATGAAGTTCTAAAGCCCTGGGATCAGCTAACAGCAGAAGAGAAAAAGCTCTTCATTCGTCAAGTCGAAGTCTTCGCCGCCTACGCCGCCTATACCGATCACGAGATCGGGCGTGTGGTTCAGCAATTCCAAGATCTCGGCAAACTTGATAATACACTGATCATCTATATTAACGGTGACAACGGCACCAGTGCTGAGGGTGGTCCTCTGGGTACACCAAACGAGGTTGCTTTCTTCAATGGACTGAATAAACTCCCTGCTGATGTACATTCGGTCGCAGCTCGCATCGTCGCCCCTCGACCCAACATCACGGCGGGTCGTAGCGAGTTCGTTTACACCCGACCGATGGTCGGTCTGCCTCAAGGCGATTCACCACTCCTGCTCAATACCTCCTACACTGTCACAGCGAACATTGACGTACCCCAGGTAGGGGCTGAGGGCATGATGTTGACTTCTGGCGGTCGCTTTGCTGGTTATGGCTTCTACCTGCTTAAAGGTAAGCCCGTATGGCTCTGGAACATGGTGGACTTGGAACGAATTAAATGGGAAGGAACAGAAGCACTCACCCCGGGTAAGCACACGGTGGAATTTGACTTCAAGTACGACGGATTAGGTGCAGGTACACTTGCCTTTAATGACTTCTCTGGAGTCGGTCGCCCTGGAATAGGTACCCTCAAAGTCGATGGCAAAGTCGTTGCCACTAAGATGATGCCCAAAACCCTGCCGATGATTCTGCAATGGGATGAGAGCTTTGACATCGGTTCTGACACCCTGACTGGAGTTAATGACGAGGATTATCAACCGCCATTTGCGTTTACTGGTAAGCTCGATAAGTTGACTTTGACGATCGATCGTCCTCAATTAAGCCCTCAAGATATAGAGAAACTAAAACAAGCCCAGAGAAACAATAAAGTTTCTGAATAGTTTAGTTTAAGTGCGATCGCATTAATCCATTAGACTTCTCCAGAAATTATTATTTTCAACGAGGGATCATTAAAAAATAAACTTAAATTCCCAAGTTATTAACAAGAATTGATTGTATTTTTAATTATTGAAGATGTCTATTAAAGTAAAGCGATCGCCCATCTCCATCTATTCATAATTTATTTATAGAGATTACGGACTGAAGTTTATGCACATTTTTTTCTACGGTCTGACCTTACTTTCTGGTATTTTTTGCCTATTGATGTCTATTGCAAAAGCTGTGCCAGTTCCAACTCCTCCACCCACTAATCTTTCTACTAATAATCTGTCGGATGAGCCTCATGGCTCTATTCTTGAAGTCGATTCCTCAGATCCACTGGTAGAGAGCAAGACAGCAATGACACTCGTTGAAAGTTCGAGTTTTAACGCCGAAATTAGCGACTCTGCGGCGGATTTACTACCCGTCGAGCCAACTAACCCTTTGACAACGGCTCAAGCTGAGGTGAATTCAGACAGTGAAGCGAAACCTTCCTCCGAAAACAATCCCGAATCCTCCCCAGACTCTCCTGACAAAATTAATACAGAAAAGGAGGCGACTGCCCTAAGAACCCTTGCCCAAAAAGCTCAGAACCCGATTGCTAACCTTATCAGTTTGCCCTTTCAAAACAATACGAACTTTGGTACAGGCCCCCTTGATCGCACCCAGAATATCTTGAATATTCAGCCTGTTATCCCCGTTGATCTCAGCAAAGACTGGCTGTTGGTTACGCGCACCATCATCCCCTTTGTTTACCAACCAGAAGCACCCCAAGGCGGTGGATCAACTTTCGGTTTGGGTGATCTCAACCCTCAATTTTACTTCGTCCCGAAGACGGATAGTCACATCACTTGGGGAGTCGGTCCAACGCTGATCTTTCCCACGGCAACCGATTCGGTTTTAGGACAGGGTAAGTGGAGTATTGGTCCGGCTGCGGTTATCGTTGTCACTACTAAACATATTGTCTATGGAGCTATTGCGAATAATGTCTGGTCCTTTGCAGGAGATGGGGATCGCCCCAATGTCAGCCAACTTACATTTCAACCATTTATTAACTATAATCTCAAAAAGGGTTGGTATCTCGTCACTGCTCCCATTATTACGACAAATTGGTACGGTTCAGGGGGTAATCAGTGGACAGTTCCCTTGGGAGGAGGCTTCGGGCGCGTGTTTGCCATCGGGGAGCAAGGGGTAAATGCCCAGCTACAAGCGTTTTGGAATGTCACTAAACCGAAAGATGCTCCAGACTGGCAACTGCGAGCTCAATTCCAACTGCTATTTCCTAAATAGAAGTAGAGATTCGTCATTGAATAGTTAATTCCTTTAATCGTTGCCTTAATTTTGATCCTTTTTCAAATGTGGCTAGAAACAATACCGTAAATTTAACTAATTATTAATCCTATGGAATGGTCATTTTTAAGCAATTTTGGAATTACTTTATTTGCTCTGTTAAATCCTCTGGGAATGTTGCCGATTTTTATTTCCTATACTTCCCGTGAAAGAACCAAAGTACAACGTATGGTGGCTTTATTTGTTTCCCTTACGGTAATGGGTTTATTATTAATTTTTATGGTGATCGGATCGCCCATGCTCCAATTTTTTGGAGTGACAATTAATTCCTTTCGCCTTGCAGGAGGTATTTTACTATTAATCATTGGTATTAACATTGTCAATGGAACTGATAGTAGTGCAGGAAAAACTTTACTTGTGCCAGAAAATGAAAACGATTTAACTCAAGCCAAGTCCGTTTACCAACAGATTGTAATTCCTATGGCGATGCCTTTATTAGTAGGTCCGGGAGTAATTGCTAACGTAATTCTCTATGCTAATGAAGCATTGGCTAAAAAGGTTGGTTTGGGTATTGAGTTAATTCTGATGACGATTTTTGTCTGCTTTTTTGTCTTCGCAGTGCTTGTTTCTGGTAAATGGTTACAACGAGTTATAGGAGACATTGGATTGAGTATAACTCAACGAGTGATGGGACTTTTTGTCGCTGCCATCGGAGTTCAATTCATGGTGACAGGTTTAATCGACATTATTATTAATGACCTTGTCCCTAAACTCAAGGGATAGAATAACTATAGTTACAACATATTTAATTAAAAATTGAAAAAATCATGAACAAAAAATCTCTTTCTGCTTTATTTACCGTTAGTATGCTTACCTTGACTGTTTCTGTGGGTAATCTGATTAGTAATAAATCTGTGGATGCAAAACCAGCACCTGAAACCAAAGAAGTTTCTGATCCTGTACAACTGCTTTTCGTACAAAATTCTGTGAAAGGTAGTTATGACGGCAAAAGATTGAATCTTAATGGAGTCGGTTCGACTATCTTTTTTAGCGATCGCCCAGAACGTATTTCAGGTCATGTACAAAACTCAGAATTTATCAGTCATTGGGATGAAGGTTCGGATAATTTTGCTTCTAATCCTCCTAACGCTACACTATCGATTTTTGGTGAAAAAGGAGTTAATAGTGTCGTCATTGAATTAACTAATCCCAAGTTAGAAAATAACAATATTTCCTACCAAGTTAAGGTTTTACAAGGACAATTACCCGCTAATTTTCAAGAATCATCTTTATTTATAGATATTTTAGGACGTTGGCGTATGTATGGTGCAGGTGTGGCTGCTGGTGCTGCTATGGCTGGTGCGGGTAGTTATTATTATCATCCTCCCGTTTATGCTCCCGTTGCTCCCGTTTATCCAGTTTATCCAGTTTATGCACCTCCAGTTTATGTAGCACCCCGTCCAATTCTTTACTAAAAGCGATTGCCTAGGAAAAGCAGAAAAGAAAATTTTTAGAACATTTATTCTGAACAATAATTTTTACATAGGAAAACTAAATCATGACTAAATTTTCATCACACCTTTGGAAAAATAAAGCCATCGCTGTTATTTTCGGTAGTGTATTCTTAGGGTTCGGTTTGACTACCCAAGCTCAAAATAGTCCTAATCAAGATCAAAATACTGCATTACAAGCGGTGGCCAAAATGACCGAAGGACAACGGACTTATTATCAAAAAAATGGTAAATTTCGAGCGGTAGTTAAGAATATTCAGAAGGATTTTGGTATTTCTTTACCTACTACTTTTAATTATGCAGTTCGCACCACATCAGAAGCGGCTTATAGCTATGTTATTCCTACTAAATCAGGTGAACTACGAGCCTATGTTGGTGCGGCTTTTCTTACTCCGAATCAAACTCCGAAAATTACCACTATTATCTGTGAAAACAATAATCCGGGGCAGATTCGTCCTGCTGATCCTCTATTAGTCAGAGATCCTCTTAATCCCCAAAAACTTTCTTTACAATGTGGTCAATTTTCCTTTGAAGTTCCTCAATCACAAGTTAACGAATAATTTTACTAAATCTTTTTCACTTAATATAATGATGAAACTATCACTCGATAATATTACCGAACAAGAAGCCTACGAAATTGGTATTGAGGCTTATCATTACTTTTATTCGTTGATTACTATGGACTTCACAAGACGAGTCTGTACTAATTACAAATCAGGAGAAAAACCCGGATTCGGTCCTGTAAATACATTTCATCATCTGCGACAATTTCCCCCTGCTAATTTTCGAGCAGTAGTGCGTCCTAATTTTGACACTCTTTATACCATTGCATGGGTTGATATAACTAAAGAGCCGATGATTGTGTTAACTCCTGATACTCATGGACGTTACTATTTATTACCGATGTTGGATATGTGGTCAAATGTTTTTGATGCTAATAGTAAGCCCATGGAAGGTAAAAATAATTATGTATTGCACTTTAATCAAAATGAGCTTCCTCCCGTAGAGGCTTTTTGGTCGATCACTATGTATGATGCGGAGGGTTTTCAAGTAGCGAATAAGCTTGATCGATTTGCCATCGGCGATAGAGATACTTTAACATATAACTCCGATGGTTCACTTGATATATACATTCAACACGAATCTCCTGAAGATGACAAAGTCTCTAACTGGTTGCCTTCTCCTGCTGAGGGTGTGTTAGGAGTAACAATGCGTTTATATGCCCCAAAACCATCCGCTCTTAATGGGATTTGGAATCCTCCTGCTGTAAAACAAGTAGATTAGATCTTAATCAATCTTGTATAAGTACTTAAAAGGATCATGGAACATTTAGAAAGTGGATTAGGGTTTCTTATTGCATTTCTCAAATTTTTATTAGAGGCCATTGCTGTTTTTTGCATTCTTTTAGGCATATTAAAAACTGGACAATTAGTTTATAGGTCTAAGTTTAATCGTAATAAAACTTGTTTCACAGAAATTCGACTGGAATTTGGAATGTGGCTTGTATTAGCATTAGAGTTTCAGTTAGGCGCGGATATTGTTGCTACCTCCTTAAGTTCAACCTTTGATTCTTTAGGAAAATTAGGAATTGTTGCCCTAATCCGAACTTTTCTTAATTATTTTCTGACTAAAGAATTAGAATCTCAAGAAAATGTAAAGGAAAAGTAAATCATATTTTATCCTAAACTTTATCTTCAGTTTATTTAGCATCATTAGTATTAATTAAATCTTTAAAATTTTAACGAATATGTTGTTATTCAAAAAATATTTTATTTTTCTATTGACAGTAACCAGTATTTATTCTCCTTTAAAGGCGATCGCCCTTACTCCTGAACCAGAAAAAGATGATATATTTACTTCTCATGGCTGTGATTGTGCAGAGGATTTAAGAGGAAATTATTTTCAAGAATCAGAGCTTAAAGAACAAAATTTAGATACTTTTAATGTTGGTAAATTGAATGAAAATACTAATAATTTATTTCCTCAAATTCAAGCCCAAAATTCCGAAGTTAATATCACAAATGATCCGAATAAATGGCGTTTTCAATTTCAACCCTATGTAACCGTACCAATAACTACTTACGACACAGCTACAGCTAGAGGTAGGAGTGTTGATTATGATCTGGATTTAGGAGAAGTATTAGATTCTTTGAACTTTACTGCCAGTGCTAGGGTAGAAGCATGGAAAGGTAGATTAGGATTTATTTTTGATGGATATTTCGTTAATTTAGGAGATGTAGTTGATTTAAACGCACAATTAACCCGCAATCCTTCTGCTTTAAATTCCTTAAATTATTTGATGAGTAAAGGTACAAATACGAGGGTAACAGAATTAGTTAATAATCTTGATCAAAAAATTGAGATAGCAAAACAAAATGAACAGTTAAAAAAAAATGAAATTACCAAAAAAATAGATACAAAAATTGAAGATTTAAAAATTACTATTAATGAAGATTTAGAAAAATTAAAAACTGTTGATCTAAAAGTAGAAGAAATTAGAAATAATTTATCTAATTTTGTTGATTCTCGTATTGGTGATTTGAATTTTAAAGACTTAGAAAACCTCAAATTAACTCCCGATGGTTTTAAGGAATTATTGGCACTAAATATCAAAGATTTTCCTAAAATTCAAGACTTAGAAGAGTTAAATAAGAGAATTGAAGAGACGAAAGTTAAAGAAGTTTTATCTTCTCTTCCTGAAATTAAACAAAAATTGACAGAAACTCGTGACACTGTACAACAAATTCTTAAAGTTTTTGAAATAGGAGAAATTCTCTATCAAAAAGCCCTTGTCGGAGAAATTTCTACCGTAAAAGCCGCTGAAGAATTAATGTTGTTGATAGATAGTTTTAGTAGTTAATAAATTTCTATTTTATGGAAAATAAAGTTATAACTTTTTCCGATATTCTTCTTAAACAATCCATTTTTTTAAGTCGTTTAGATATTTTAATTCAGTCATTAATTATAGTCTTTATTGTTATTATATCTTGGTTATTATCTAAAGTAATTTGGAGTTGGTTACATAAAAATTTTCCTCAATTTACTACTTTTATTTGGCGTGATGAAAAACTCGAACCTAATGAGTATTTTGCATTATTTGTACAAACTATCGATTTCCCTTTAATCACTTTAATTTTACTTAATATAATGGAGGTTTTTTTTTCTAGTCAACATTGGACAATAGGATTAATAAAATTAGGGGATAAAATAGTAGTAATTTATTTAATTTTAAGATGTTTATTAGCATTTTTATATGGTACTTTTCCTTTAAATATTATTCGAGAATATCAATGGAAAATTTTTTATCCATTATTTATTTTATTCGTGGTGAGAAAAATCCTAGATCTTTCGGGTAATTTTGAAGAATTTTCTCAGATAGTTTTAATCAAATTATTTAATAATCCTGTTACTTTTCAATCTATATTTGCTCTATTTATAAGTTTATATTTTTGGATAGTAATTGTTAGTCTATTAGAAAAATTATTAATAATATTTATTAAACCTAAAAATGCTTCAGATAAAGGAGAAATTCAAGCAAGTTTATTATTATTACGTTATTTTTTAATTACCTTAGGAATTGTGTTAATTTTAGGTTATATTGGAGTGGATGGTAGGGCTGTAACTGCTATTAGTGGTGGCTTATCGGTAGGTATTGGCTTTGCTTTAAAAGAAGTTATTAGTAATTTTGTTAGCGGTATTATCTTATTATTTGAAAAAGTATTAAAACCGGGGGATATTATTAGTATTGAAGGACAAACCTGTGAGGTAAAAGAATTAGGTATTAGGGTAACTACCGTAAGAATGTTAGTAGATAATTCAGAAAAAATTATCCCTAATCAAACTTTTTTTACGGAAGATTTAACTACTTATACTGGTAGTAATAACTTAGTTTATTGTTCTGTTTTAATCGGTGTAGGCTATGATTCTAAACCCGAAGAAGTGATCAATTTATTATTAGAAATTGCCTACAATAATAAAAGGGTATTAAAAAATCCTTCTCCCATCGCTTTTTTTCTTAATTTTGGTGATTCTACCTTAAATTTTGAACTAAAATTCTGGTTAGATGATATTAATATAAGAAAAGGAGTTATTAGCGAATTAAACTGTAAAATTTTAAAAGAATTTACTAATAATCATATAGAAATTCCTTATCCCCAAAGAGACATTAATATTAAGAATAATTAAAATAGTTATGATAGTTTAAATAAGTTTGATTATAATAAATAAAATAAGTAAAAAAGGAGAATATAATGTTAATAAATTATATTGATAAAGCTATGGACATAGCCGTTTATGAAATAGTAGAAGATGATCATAGTTATTGGGGCGAAATTCCTAATCTTCAAGGAGTGTGGGCTAATCATGAAACTTTAGAAGGTTGTAGAAGTGAATTAAAAGAAGCATTAAGTGATTGGATTGCTTTGCGTTTAAAATTAGGCTTAGAAATACCCATTATTAATGGTATAAATCTTAACGAAATTAATCAACCACTTATTTCTGTGTAAAAATCATGATAAATTATGCCAAAATTAACACCTGTTATTAAAAGGTAATAGAAAATATAGTTTTAAAATTAACTATAAATAATCGATTTTCAATGTAAAAAAAAATCTTAAATAATCATCAAAAAAATGTTCATCAAAAAAATGTCAAAATTTTCTTTATTCGTATTGGGATTAACTTCAGCTTTTTTAACTTCATTACCAGTAAAAGCAGCAGAAAAATTATTATTTACTTATGGACCTATTGAGCTATCAGTCAAAGTAGAATCCTTAGAATTATTCGCCAAAGATGGGACAATTAATGAAGATTTAGGACAATATTTAAACAGAATTAGTCCCAAAGATCAAGCTATATTTAGAGAGTCTTTAACGAAAAAAATTGACATTGATGGTGTGAAAGTTTCTCGCTTTTTTAATACGGAAATGGGAGAAAGTATTTTGTTGCGTTTAGGAAAAGGGATTACCCTAGAAGGGGGCAAAAATGGCGGTATCGCTTTACGAGGTGCGATCATACAATCAGCTTTAGATCCATCAGGGTTAACATTACTTAATGTTTTGAAGAAATACCCCACAGACTTACAAATCCAAGGGGAGTTGGTTGTTGGTGCAGCAGAATATGGGAAAAAAGTCATTAAAGCTACAGAAACTTTAGTCAAAGAAATGCGTACTTGGACAGTAGAAGAGGCCACAACTGATCCAGCGACGGATTACAATAAATTAGCTGATATTCGTAAAGCAGGACCATATCAAATTAAAAAAGAAAAGTGGCAGTTAACGGATAAGAGCCGTAACCGTAGTTTTTATGTGAATGTTTTTGTACCTCAAAATGTAACAAATAATATTCCAGTGATTGTATTTTCTCATGGATTAGGAGCAAGTCCTGATGATTACGACGATACTTTGAATCATCTCGCTTCTAACGGATTTTTAGTAGCCGCGCCTCAACATATTGGTAGCGATACTACTTACTTTAAAGAAATGTTTGAAGGGTTGAATAAAAATATATTTGATCGGGATGAATTTATCAACCGCCCAAAAGATTTGAGTTTTGTTATTGATGAACTAGAAAGACGTAATCAAGGAGAGTTTCAAGGTAAACTTAATCTCAAAAATGTTGGAATTTCAGGACATTCCTTCGGAGGTTATACGGTGTTAGCTGTTGCTGGAGCAACCATTGATTTTGATTATTTACAACAGTCTTGCGATCGCCTTTATGGTGGTTTAAATGCCGCAATCTTACTAGAATGTAGAGCTTTAGAATTACCTAGAGAAGATTATAACTTCAAAGATCCTCGTGTAAGTGCAGTATTTGCAGGAAATCTCGTTAATCGCTTTATTTTTGGTGAAAAAGGGATCAGTAAAATTACTATTCCTGTTATGCTAGGTTCAGGAAGTGACGATCCAGCAACTCCTCCAGCCTTTGAACAAGCCGTACCTTTCACATGGTTGAATACCCCCAATAAATATTGGGCATTAATTGAAGGACAAGCCCATGTTAATTTTAACGAAATCGATGGCGGAATAAAAGAAGCCCTTGACTCTACCCTCAATTTGACTTTTCCTCCTGAAGATTTAATTAGTGCCTACATCAAGGGAATTTCATTAGCTTTCTTTGAAATTCATCTTAATAACAATCAAAATTATCGCCCTTATTTACAGTCTTCTTATGCAGAATATCTCAGTGCAAATAACGAGTTTAAATTGAGTTTTATTAGTGCTAATTCTAGTGATAAATTAAAAGCTGAAATAGAAAAATTTAGATCAGAAAATAACATCAAATAAATTAAATAATTAATTAGACCTCTTGCAAAATAAAAAGTAAAATCTATTGGAAAACATTAATTTCTTAATTCATTACTCATTACTTATTACTCCACTTCTGCAAGAAGTATATTGTACCTATTAATATAGCAATCCTAAATGATTCTTAGCAAAATAAGCATTACAAATTAAAAGGCAAGGGGCTTAAGTCTCTTGTTAAATAATAGGTAAAAAATTATTTCCTATGTTTAAATATTTCACAAATCCTAAGGGGATTACTATACTATTTTTACTGACTTTAGATATTGATTAAAAAGTGAATTAAAGAATAATGAGTCAAAAATTAAGTTTAGGTACAAGACTATTTTTATCCCATTTAGCGGTGATGATGGTAGGTTTAGGTACTTTTATTTTTATCGCTAAATTTTCTTCTCCTCAATTTTTTGTATTGCGATTGGAACAATTAGAAAAAAAAGGTTTTATGACCGTCAGATCTGCTAAAACTTATTTATTAGACGGTTTTGAAACAGCATGGAATCGTAGCGCTTTTTGGTCATTAATTGTCGGCGGTGGTGCGGCAGGATTCTTAAGTTATTATGCTAGTCAAAAAATAATGCAACCTTTAGAAACCATGAAGGATATAACCCAAAATTTTGCGAGAGGAGATTGGGGAGAAAGAATGCCTGAAAGTGAAATACCAGAATTAACTCAATTTAGCATTAGTTTTAATCGCATGGCTAGTGACTTAGAAGACGTGGAAAAAAGAAGACGTGAATTAATTACTGACTTAACCCATGAATTACGCACTCCTTTAACCGTAGTTAGAGGTTATTTAGAAGAATTAGCCGCAGGAGAGATACAACCAACCTCGGAATTATATTTAAGTTTAGTAGGAGAAACCCGAAGATTAGAGCGTTTAACCCGTGATTTACAGGAATTATCCCAAGCTGAAGCAGGTTATATGTCTATTGATTTAAAATCCTTAGATTTACTGCCTTTATTAACCTCTTTAGTAAGCAGATTTGCAGATCAACTTTTAGAAGATGGCCCTATTTTAACCCTAGATTGTCCTCCTACTTTACCTTTAGTTATGGCGGATAAAGATCGCACACAACAAATATTAGTTAATTTATTAGGTAATGCCATTCGTTATACTCAAACTGGTTCAATTATCCTCAAAGCTGAAGTTAAAAGTCCTAGTCCTTATTTATGGTTAAACGTAATTGATACGGGAGTTGGTATTTCTGAAGAAGATTTACCCCATGTGTTTGAAAGATTTTGGAGAGCTGATCCTTCTCGTTCGAGTTACTCTGGAGGTAGTGGTATCGGATTAGCTATCGCTAAAAGATTAGTAGAATTACAAGGGGGGAAAATAGAGGTAGAAAGCAAACTTAAAAAAGGTACAACTTTCCGATTTTACCTGCCCCTTGCTAATAAGTAATAAGTAATAAACATATTATCTAATAATCATGGTTAAATGTCAATCATGAAGGAGGATAATTTTGCCATGTTTTAATACCAGCTTTTAAACCAGCCCACAAACTACGACTTTGTTTATGAGCATTTTCCACTTGTTTTTTAGCGGTAACGATACTAAGATCAATCTGTTTAACTGTACCTGAAGCACTTTTAACTCCTTCTTTTACCTCTTCACTTAATTCTGTCAATTCCATGTTCGTAGCTTTTATCGCTTCAAGAGTATTAGGAAATTCACGATTTAAAGTATCAAATAATTTTTCAGCACTATTCGCCGCTCGACTCAACTCTTTAGCCACAGGAATTAAAGTAATTAAGACGGCAGTTAAACTAACAGCTACTAAACAAAGGGAGAATCCTAACCAAAAAAAAGGTTCACTCATAACATTATTTACCCTTGATTTAGATCCTTTTGACTAGCTTCAATTCCAGCAGATATAGCTACTTTTAGGCGATTAAGAGTATTATCCCATTTTTGTCGTGCTGATTCAGAAATTCGATTACTATTGATTTGTACACTAGAGGAAAAATCTTCAGCCATTTCGGGTAAGGCTTGGGCTGTTTTACGCAATACTTGACGATTTTCTTTTCCATTACGAGGAGTTAATAAAATAGTGGTTACTGTAGCTACCACACCCCCAACAATAAAGCCAACGATAAAATTACTATTTTTTTGATTTTCACTCATGAAATCTTCCTTTGTTTAACGGCAACTAAATACAATTCCTCTATTTTACTAACAATAAAGTTTACTAAAAATAGGACAAAAGCCAAAAGATATTGAAATTGAATTTAAAATTGACATAAAATATATCAAAATAGATGTTCTATTAAATTTTTTTGTACTGATGCAAGATCTCAGTATAAATTTCTACAATTTTAACACTGATTTCCCATTGCTTTTATTTATATGAAAATTATTCGATTAATGCACGGTAAGTTACATCGAGTCAGAGTAACCTCCGCTAATGTAGATTATATTGGAAGTATCTCCATAGATCCTGATTTGATGGAAAAAGTCGGTATTTTGCCCTTAGAAGAAGTGGATATAGTCAACTTAAATAATGCTCATCGTTGGTCAACTTATGCTATTCCAGCCCTTAGAGGTAGTCGGGAAATCTGCCCTAATGGTGGTGCTGCTTTGTTATGTCAACCTGATGATATTCTCATTATTTATGCCTATGAACAATGCGATCGCCATGATATTATGATGAAAGGACATAAAGCGAAAGTATTAGTAGCTGACGAGAATAATAATATAGCTGATTTTTTCGAGCAAACTTTAACTAATAACAATGGTGAAATTGAATTTCAAGAAAGAGTTTTAGGTAATTAGGAATTAATAAAAATCTCTTATTTTCTCCTATTTCCGAAGTAATGTCAGATATTTAATTTTATTCTATAGCTTTCTTTGTAATAAATATTTGTTCATTTTTTTTTGCCTTTCGTGTGTTAACAAATATAAATCTTAAATTCAATTCAATTCTCGCTGGTAACTAAATTTTACCTGAGTTGTATTTTTTTTAACAACAGTGCATAATTTAAGTAAAAGAGACTGATATATAAATATAATCTTTCTTTTTTTACAGAATAACTTATAAGTAATATGATCGCTAGAAGATATGAAGTTATCAAAAATGTTGGTAGTGGAGGTTTTGGTGAAACCTTTTTAGCCAAAGATACTCAAATGCCTTCAGGTAAGCAGGTAGTGGTTAAACGCCTTAAACCCGTCAACGAAAATAATATTTCCATGACATTAATTCAAGGTTTATTTGAAAGAGAAGCGAAAGTATTAGAAGAATTAGGGCAAAATAGTTCACAAATTCCCAGTTTATACGCTTATTTTGTGGAAGATGATCAATTTTATTTAGTGCAAGAATATATTGAGGGAAAAAATTTAGCAGAATTAGGGGTAATTAATTGTAGTCAATGTGAGTCGATATTATCATCATTACTAAACACTCTCAAATATGTTCACGGTAATAACATCATTCACCGAGATATTAAACCAGAAAATGTTATTATCAGAGACTCCGACAGATTACCAGTTTTAATCGATTTTGGAGCGGTAAAAGAAAGTATGGGGGCGGTAAGTTTAAGTAGTGGTTCAACGGTAAGCTCTGTAATAGTTGGTACGAGGGGCTTTATTCCCCCTGAGCAAAGTTTAGGGCGCACGGTTTTTAGTAGTGATTTATATGCCTTAGCTTTGACGATGATTTATAGTTTGACGGGTAAATATCCTATCGAAATACCTAGTAATCAAATTACGGGAGAATTAGATTGGCAAAGTTTAATCCCTAATTTATCGCCTAATTTAAGAATAGTTTTAGAAAAAGCGACAAAAATGGATATAAGTAACCGTTATCCTACCGCTCAAGCTATGTATGAAGCCTTACACATGAGTCAGATTAAGACTGTGGCAGTGATTCCCCAAAAATCTCCCATTAATTTTGCTAAAGAGAAAGAAATTATTGAGCCTTCTCCTATTATTTCTAATTCTGTTAATTCTTCTCAAAATAATAATAATCTAATTATTTCGATCGTAATAGGATTGTTAGTTGCTTTAGGAGTATTGGGAGGATTTTTTATCATTCAAAATATGAATCAAACCCAAGAAAAGTTAGCCGAAATTGAAGGAAAAACTGAGAAAAAGTTAGCCGAAATTGAGCAAGAAAAACAGGAAAAGGATGACGTGTTATATCATTAATTAATTCGACAATTTTTTGATATAACTTTTTATTTTCAATTGCCCATTCATTAAACTGTTTAAAGGCTTTGGGATCAAATACTATATTTCTCATGCCATTCATCAGGAGTAATCGTAATGAGATTATCTTGCTTTTCTACTCTTTCTATTGCCTCTAATAATTCTTTTTTGTTAGCTTCTGTGGAAAATAAATATTCTGTTGTCTCTATTTCAGAAGAAGTAGCAAGTATTATAACTTCAACTTCTGTACCTTCATCAAGTCCAGTAAAATCAAGCTCTATTTTTCCTTGTTTTCCCACAATTCCTTTTTGTTTAACTGCTCTAATCAAGGTTTTTCTCCAAAGTTTTGAAGTAACTAGAATTATTATATCACAACAATAGATAACGACTGAGGCAAAATTCGTAAGCTCAGAAAGTATTTTAGTTATACAATTTGATTAAGAGTACATAATTTCAGTAAACAAGACTGATAAGTAAATATAGCCTTTAAATTGAGGGAAAATATTATGGTAAGTTCGATCAAGTCTTTTAAAAGTTAGTCAATATAATGTATCAAATTTACTCTTCCCAGTCTTCAACTTGTAAATCTTCCACTCGACTAAACTCCCTGACATTATGAGTAACTAAAACCAGATTATTTGCCAAAGCAATAGAAGCAATTAATAAATCATTTCCCCCAATGGGCTTACCCTGACTTGCTAAATTCCGTCTAATCTTACCATAGACTTCTGCACAACTATCATCAAAAGGCAAAGATACAAACTGACTCAAAAAAGCCCTTTGTAAATTCAATGCTTTCTGAGGATTATTACTACCTATTGCACCATAAAATAGTTCCCCTTTGACAACACTACAAACAGCTATTTGTTCTCTGCGTAAACCATCAAGACAAGTCTTAACCCTCTCTGCCTTTCCTTTTAAATATACAATACACACATTTGTATCTAGCAAATAAACGAGAGAAGAATTACTCATCAAATGCTCCCATCATCTCATTAGCTAAATTATCAACAATACCTAAACTATTATCCGCAAAATCAATATCTTGACAACTACCATAAAGATTAAGTAACCCCGAATTATGGAGTAAATGATTCTCCCTCAAAAAAGTAGAAAAATCATCATTATCTTTTAAATGGAGCATTTCTCGTAACTCAGAAAGGTTAATCAAACCATCAAGAAAAGCCATCAATACTAGATTATGAATAATCTTAGTTGATAAATCTCCCCATTGATTGCCAATTTTTTCCTTCAGCTTATCTGGTATGTTTACCATTACTTCCATTGTATGAATTACTCCACAGCATAATCAGTTTTGAGATGATATTTTTTCGATTATTCTACCATAATAATTTTTGAGAATTAAATCACAATGAGAACTCTCTAGACTTACGAAATGCGAAATAATCTTGTCACTTCTTTTCATAAAAATTCGTAAGCTCAGAAAGTATTTTAGTTATACAATTTGATTAAGAGTGCATAATTTAAGTAAACAAGACTGATATATAAATATAATATTTGTTTTATGAAAAAATAGTTTATGACTAATATAATCGTCGGAAGATATGAGGTTATCAAAAGTATTGGAAGCGGAGGCTTTGGTGAAACCTTTTTAGCCAAAGATACTCAAATGCCTTCAGGTAAGCAGGTAGTGGTTAAACGCCTTAAACCCGTCAACGAAAATAATATTTCCATGACATTAATTCAAGGATTATTTGAAAAAGAAGCGAAGGTATTAGAAGAATTAGGGCAAAATAGTTCACAAATTCCCAGTTTATACGCTTATTTTGTGGAAGATGATCAATTTTATTTAGTGCAAGAATATATTGAAGGAAAAAGTTTAGCAGAATTAGGGGTAATTAATTGTAGTCAATGTGAGTCAATATTATCATCATTACTAAATACTCTCAAATATGTTCACGGTAATAACATCATTCACCGAGATATTAAACCAGAAAATGTTATTATCAGAGACTCCGACAGATTACCAGTTTTAATCGATTTTGGAGCGGTAAAAGAAAGTATGGGGGCGGTAAGTTTAAGTAGTGGTTCAACGGTAAGCTCTGTAATAGTTGGTACGAGAGGCTTTCTCCCCCCTGAGCAAAGTTTAGGGCGCACGGTTTTTAGTAGTGATTTATATGCTTTAGCTTTGACGATGATTTACAGTTTGACGGGTAAATATCCTATCGAAATACCTAGTAATCAAATTACAGGAGAATTAGATTGGCAAAGTTTAATCCCTAATTTGTCGCCTAATTTAAGAATAGTTTTAGAAAAAGCGACAAAAATGGATATAAGTAGCCGTTATCCTACTGCTCAAGCTATGTATCAAGCCTTACATAGTAGTGATATGCAAACTATGGCGGTTGTGCCTCGTGTTAATAATATTGATTTGCCAAAAGCTGTTACTCCTCAGATACCCGAAACAGTACCTTATCCGATACCTATACCACATTCTATACCTAATCATATTGTTAGTGATCCTAAAAATCCTGTTAATAATTTTTCAAATAACAATCTTTTAATTATTTTAATTACTGCTTTATTCGTCGCTTTAGGAGTATCGGGATTATTTTTAATTAATCAACAAATGAGAGAAACCCAAGAGAGATTAGCAAAAATTGAGACGGAGAAAGAAGCAACACAAACTGAATTTTCAGAAGGAGATAAAACACAAGCTGAGATAGAATCTTTAAAACAAGAAGCTGAAAAAAATCGTTTAGAAGCAGAAAAGTTACGTCAAGAAATTGAACAAAAAAATTCTCAAGTTTCAACTAATAATGATATAAATATAAGCTCATCAAATAATGTTCAACCTCTTGGATGGATTAGAATTGGAGCAATTGAAGGGACAAATAATCACTACACGGGGCAACAAATGGTTGCAACAACTCAACCAGTAACAATTGCACCGATATTCATACCTCGTATTGGTGATAAAGTGAGTATAATTTCTAATGTTAATTTACGAGAAAATTATCCTCAACCTCCACTATTTAATTTAGAAAAATCTATTAGTGTATTATCAGCAGGACAAAGTTTTATTATTCTTAATATAGAAAGTTTTGTTGATTATAATATTCCATCAAATAGAATTATTTGGGCAAAAATAGGTAGTTATAAGCATTAATAAAAAAATTATATTAATTATATATAAAATTTTAATAAATATTTTAAAATATGTACACTCACCCTTATTTTTATGAGAATAATTCTTCTTTTATTGAATTTCAAAATATTATCATTAATTATAATAATTCATTTTTATTCATTTCTGATCAAATTATTAATTTAGCAAAACAAAGAAATTTACCATTAGAAAAATTATCTTTTAGTTTAATTGATCTGAGTCCTGATTCTTGCCCTTTAGTTAATGGAAAACAAGCATTTTGTTACATTAGTTATCAAGATAATATTCCTCGTTATCCTGCTAGTATAGTGAAATTATTTTGGTTAGTTATTGCTTATAATCAAAATCCAAATCCTGATGCAGAAATGAGAAAACAATTAATAAAAATGATTGTTGATTCTGATAATGAAGCCGCAAGTATTATAGTTGATAATATAACTAAAACAAAGTCAAGTAAAGAAAAATTATCCCCCGATAAATTAACAACATTTCAAGACAATAGAGAATATCTAAATAAATGGTTTAATTCTTTTAATTATAAGAATATTAATATTTCTCAAAAAACTTTTCCTATCCCTTATTTACAGATGGATATGCCAGAGGGTGCAGATTTACAATTACGTCATCTCAACGGTGAAGAAAAGCCCATTAGAAATTATTTAACATCTCAAAATGTGGCTTTATTACTTTATCAAATTTATAATCAACAATTTCCTCAATCACCGCAAATGTTAGCTTTATTAAAGAGAGATTTAAACCCTAGTGCATGGCAAGATATTCCTTTTAATGCTATTAAGGGATTTTTAGGGGAAGGAATACCGAATAAAAACGTTGAATTTTACTCTAAAATGGGTTGGACTTTTAATAATAGAAATGATAGCGCTATTATCATTACTCCTGATGGTAAAACTCGTTATATTTTAGTTATTTTAGGAGATGATTCAGCTTATTATAAAGATGTTGAATTTTTACCGATGGTATCTAAGATGGTTTATCAAGAAATGAGACAATTAACACCTTAAAAAGTAGTTAAGGCTAACGATAGAAAAGTAATTTAGGATTGCAATAGTTTATGATTAATTATGAATTATTCATGATCAATTATTAATTATTCACCATGTTTTTAAGTTCTACTAACAATAAATGGCAACCTATAATCAAAGAATTAGAAGGAATTTTAGGTAAAAATGGTGTAGTTAAACGCAAAGACGAACTTTTAACCTACGAATGCGATGGATTAACGGAATATCGTCAACGCCCAGGGTTAGTAACATTACCGAAAACCACGGAAGAAGTTGCCGCCATTGTCCAAATTTGCAATAAATATGAAATAAAATGGGTTGCAAGGGGGGCGGGTACGGGTTTATCAGGAGGTGCATTACCTTTAGAAGATAGTCTTTTAATCGTTACCGCTAGAATGCGTCAAATTTTGGATATTGACTATGAAAATCAAAGAATTGTTGTGCAACCCGGCATTATCAATAATTGGGTAACACAAGCCGTTAGCGGTGCAGGTTTTTATTATGCTCCAGATCCTTCTAGTCAGATAATATGTTCTATAGGTGGTAATGTAGCAGAAAATTCGGGGGGTGTACACTGTTTAAAATATGGTACAACTACTAATCATGTTTTAGGTTTAACCATCGTTACCGCGCAAGGAGAGATATTGAAAATAGGGGGAAAAGTACCAGAAATGCCCGGTTTTGACCTTACAGGCTTATTTGTAGGCTCAGAAGGCACTTTAGGCATCGCTACGGAGATAACCTTAAAAATTCTCAAAACTCCTGACGCTATCTGTGTTGTGTTAGCGGATTTTAATAGTATTGAAGAAGCAGGAAGTGCGGTTGCACAGATTATTCGTGCTGGTATTCTTCCTGCAGGTATGGAAATGATGGACAATTTTAGTATTAATGCGGTGGAAGATGTCGTGGCGACTGACTGTTATCCTCGGGATGCCCAAGCCATTTTATTGGTAGAATTAGACGGTTTACAAGTGGAAGTTGACACTAATAAGAAAAAAGTTGATGATATTTGTCGCTCTTGTGGTGCTAGAAATGTTACCTCCGCTAGTGATGCCCCAACTCGCCTCAAGTTATGGAAAGGAAGAAAAGCGGCTTTTGCAGCCATGGGTAAAATTAGCCCTAATTATTTTGTACAAGATGGAGTTGTACCTCGCTCAAAATTGTCTCAAGTTTTGGGGGAAATAAATGCTTTAGGTGAACAATATGGTTATCGTATCGCTAATGTTTTTCATGCTGGAGATGGTAATTTACATCCTTTGATTTTATATAATAATGCCATAAAAGGCTCTTTTGCAAAAGTGGAAGAATTAGGGGGAGAAATCCTTAAGTTATGTGTGAGAGTTGGTGGTAGTATTTCTGGTGAACATGGTATCGGTAGCGATAAAAAATGTTACATGAGCGATATGTTTACGGAAACTGATTTAGAAACTATGCAATATGTTAGAAGCAGTTTTAACCCTAAAGGCTTGGCAAATCCTGACAAAATTTTTCCTACTCCTCGCACCTGTGGAGAAGCTGCTAATGCTAATAAGGTTGATTATAAAGGATCACAAGCATTTTAAATATTATTAATTAATGCTTTTGCTTTGAGTATTATTTCTTCAAATTCTTTGTCTGGTTGCGATAATGCCGTAATTGCACCTCCAACACCGATGGAGGTTCTTTCTTCGGTTACAATAGCAGTACGAATTACTATATTTAAGTCCATCGTACCATTGAGGGCTAAAAATCCGATACTACCTGAATAAATACCTCTTGCTTCGGTTTCTAATTCGTCAATTATCTCTAGTGTCCTCTTTTTTGGTGCACCTGTCATTGAACCACCTGGGAAACAAGCCTTAATACATTCCATGGGTTTTATTTCTTCCCTAATTTTTCCCTTGACTGTTGACACCATTTGATGTAAGGTTGCGTAAGTTTCAATAGCCATTAATTTAGGAACTGTCACTGTACCAATTTCACAAATTTTACCTAAATCATTACGCAATAAGTCCACAATCATTAGGTTTTCCGCTTTCTCTTTCTCACATTTTTTTAAACTATTTTTTAGTTGTTTATCTTCTTCTTTATTTTTACCTCTTTTTACTGTGCCTTTGATGGGTTTTGATTCTAAATTACCATTTTTTTCTAAGTGTAAAAATCTTTCAGGTGATGAGCAAATTATTGTTGTTTTTCCTAATTTTAAAAAACTGCTATAGGGTGCAGGATTTTCTTCTCTTAACTGTAAATAAAAATTTAAAGGCTTATATATAGTAGGTAAAAAAATCTGATTTGTTAAGCAAATTTCATAACTTTCTCCTTGGGTTATTTTTTCTAAGCAAGTTGTTATATTATCTAAATATTCTTTTTTCTCTCGACTTAATTTATAAGACTGTTTTTCTTTATTTCTCTCTAGGTTATTTTTATCTTTTCTTTCTTTCTTATTAATAATATTTTTATCTTTAATTATCTTTTCTTCATTATTAATTAATTGAAGTTTATTCTCTATTTCTTCAAACCATTGATTTGCTTTTTTTTCTTCCTTTACTTTATCCATAAATATTAAGTAAATTTCTTGACAAATATGATCAAATATGATTGAGCGATCGCCAAATATAAAATTAGCATCAGGCAAACAAGATTGATATTTATTTTTATTACCTAATAAGGCTTTTAATTCATAACCAAAATAACCGATAAAACCACCATTAAAATTAAAAGGCAAATCTTGATTATCAAAAGTATAATTATCTAAAGTCTCTTGCAAAAATTGAAAAATATCACCCTTTAAAATTTTTATGTTATTATTTTTAGTAACTTTAATTTCTTGATTATTAACGTCATATTCAACTAAAAAACTATGCTCCCCTTCACTGTCTCCCATATAAGAAAACCTTGATAAACCTTTTGCTATCATACTACTATCTAACCAAAAACTATAATTAGATTGACTATAAATTTTTTCAAAAACTAAAGCAGAATCTATAAATATATTTAACTTTTTACTATAAACTTGATAATTTTTATTGTTAGTTATTCCTATATTATTTAGTTGATTTTTTTTAGCTATTTTATCTTGTATTTCATTTTTAAGTAAGGACGGTAAATAAGTAATTTTATTCACATCTTGATGATAGTTTTTTGTTAAATTATGGAAATTAATTAATAACTCTTTCCCATACTCAGAAGCAATAGATTCGGGATGAAATTGTACACCCCAAAAAAACTTATATTTATGTTTAATTCCCATAACTAAATTATCCTCAGTTTTGGCAATAACTTCTAAATCATTAGGTAAAGGATAATCAATTATTAAAGAATGGTAACGCATCACGGAAAAAGGAGAAGGAATACCTTTAAAAATACTGTGCTGATGGTGATAAATTTTACTAATTCTACCATGAAAAGGCTCTGGCGATCGCCTAATTTTTGCCCCATAAAAATAACCTAAACCTTGATGCCCTAAACATACACCTAAAATGGGAATATTTGCCTTTAATAAAACCTCACCACAGACACCAAAATCGTTTATATTTTCAGGATTACCTGGACCTGGAGATATAATAATATTATCAAAATTAAGCTCTTTTATTTCTTGCCAAGATAATTGATTATTAGTAATAACTATAGGCTCTTTTTCATTAACATCCGCCAATAATTGGTAAATATTGTAGGTAAAAGAATCATAATTATCAATAATTAAACTTTTCATATAATTTTCAAATTTATCAAGCTAACTTTAAATTATAAAACATCTTTATTGATAAGTATTGCCTTTATCTCCTATGCGCTACCCTTACAAAAAAACTTTTTTATTACACCCTAATTAATCACAAAAAAAAGGATAAATATTTATCCCTACAAATAGTTAAATTGATTTTACGGAAGGTTAATGCCATTAACCCCTACTTCTGTGATTATTCTGCAAATAATTTTTTACCGATAATCATTTCTTGAGCGTTACCATTAGTATCAATGCGTAGCTCGTGAATATTACGACTCATTTCTCTAGCTACATGATAACTCTCAATATCTCCTTGCTCAAAATAAAGTAAAGCAGCTTTGCGTAAATCATCCACCGCTTTTTGTTTCGCACCACTATCGAGATAAAGTACCCCTCTTTTATGATAGGCTTTACTCAGGCTAGAATTTTTCTTAATAGCTTCTGTGTAATCTTCTATAGCACCAGCATAATTTCCTAATTTTTCGTAACTTAATCCTCTTTGATAGAAGAAATCGGCGGAGTCAGGTTGAGAGCGTAATTCTTGGGAAATATTTTCTAAATCTTTAATATTACTAACAATATTATTTAAGTCTTGATGTTGTAATTCAAGTCTTGTAATTTCACTGTTAATATTTTCTTTTTGTTTAGCTAAATTATCTTGCATAGATAACTGTAATTTTTCTACACGATTAGCTAAATCTGTTTGATTTTCCATGAGTTTAGCCGTTAATTCACTATGATTAGCCTCTAAAGTTGTTACTAATTTCTTGATAGTTTCTTCCTGCTGATTATAGGCTTCTACTAAACTATCATTAAATTGTTTACGACTAATAACATTACAACCTACCCCAACAGTTAAAAGTAAGGAGGCTGGGGCTATATTATTAGTAATAACAGAAACTACCGCACCTACTGCTGAAAGTCCTAAACCTACATAACCGACTATATCTTGTTTTTTTTCCATGATTTTTTTACCATCAATAAAAGATTAAAATTCATTATTCTAAAAAGTTTGTAGTAAAGGCTTTAGCCTTAAATTAGCTCAAATGAGGATGAAATTTTATTACCCTCAATGGTAAAACTACTAACTTTTTTTTACACTAAAACTGCACAATTAAGCTCAAAAATCGGCAGGGCATATTTAGCTTCTTCAGGGGTTAAAAATTGTGGAATTACTTGTAACAAGACATCATAAGTATCATGATTATCATCTTCAAAGTTCCAAGATTTAGAAATGGTTTGAAACCATAACAACATATTAGTGCGTAAACGTTCTAAATCATCAAATAATAACGCAGCAGCACAGTAACGAATTAAATCAATTAAATCCCGTTTACAAGTGGCATAATAATCTTTAAATTCAGGATTACGTTTATTTTTACCCACTTTTACAGCTTCTACGATAGCATCAGCGTTATCTCTAATTTTGATATAAGCACTCATTCTTATTTGTTGAGATTCTAAATAATCCTCTAAAAATTTTAACTCAAAATCTTCTGCATAACGCCCGTCAGCTTCGAGGGTTAAATCTGCAAATTGTTTTAACATTTTTCCAAACTCCTTATAATTTTAATAAAATTGTGTTAGACTGCATCACTGGTATTAGATAAATATTGGGCAACTTCTCCTTTCGTATTCTCTAATTGACTAATCATCGAGCGAGTAATTAACTTTCCTTCCTCTACCAAAATCTTGCCAGATATAGGGTGAAGAATATTTTGTTGAGCCCTTCTACCAATTAAGGATTCAATATCATCAATCTCGCTTAAATACATCCCCGAAGGCAATTCCACAACGACTCCTTCACCGATTACCCTAGCTTGACAAGCTAAACGAGAATTAAGTTTACAGGTTGTAATCACTTCTAAAGTCCGTTTTTCTCTACGATTAAGAGGAGATAAACTTTCCATGCCTTCTTTGATATAAACGTGACAAGTAGAACACATACCTCTACCGCCACACTCCTGTGAAACATTTAGTTGACTTTTCAGCAATCCTGATAAAAGATTATCATTAGTTTTAATTGCTGTATCTGTACCTAAAGGATCGAGTCTGATGGATTTTGCCACTATCTTTACATCTGATTTATTAAGGGATTAATTTAAGATTAGCGTATGTTTTTATGAAAAGGAAAGATAGTTATCAGTCAATTTTCGATAATTTTTTTTGAAGTTACCTTTAGTTATCAGTAGAATTACTTTCTAATAAGCGATCCATAATGGTAGAATGATCGTGACCTTCTTCTGACAGTGCCTTAGCTAACTTAAGTCTTTCCTCTAAACCGATGACAAAATAATTTGATTGTGCCCCCATAGACTCGCAACTAAGTTGAACACATCCAAGTTCTTCCCCCGTCAACTGACTGAAAAATGAGCTTAAAATTCCCGCTTCAGGATGACAAGCGAAACCTTTATCTTGAGGTGCGGCTTGTGCAAAAGGAGAATTAACGGTATTTACCACGATAAAACCTTGAGAATAGTAGTCGAAATTAAAATTAATTACCCCCCAACCGTGAGTTTTCCAACATTGTTTTAAACAACTCAGAAATTGAGCCATTTCCATTTGTGCCAACGGCATTTCATAATATTCGCTGACTTCTTGGATAAAACGGCGATAAAAACTTTTGCCCCACCAACGTCCACAATTATAAAGAACAATCCCTGTAGCTTGACCAATTTCTTCGTCTAAACCAGCATAAATACCCTGTAAAAGAACTTCAGGTAAAGCGATTAATCTTGAGCCTAGTCTTGTTTCTAATAATCCTAACTCAAAATCTCCTTGGACATAAGCAGAAGGCGAGAAATAATTACCTTTTAAGGCTTTTTCTTGAACTAAATTAGCAACGGAAATCATGAATTTTTCCTCTTATTTTGATATTTTTTTCGGGCTTTAATTCGCTAAAATAGGACTATTAATTAAATAATCATTAGCTTGGGCTAAAAATGGTTGAATATGAGCTAATTCATCATTAGAAAGAACTTTATTTAATTTAGTTATTAACAATGAATAAATAGCCGTAAAAAGATGTTGAGATTGATGTGCTTGAACTATATCTGTCATCCATTCTAATAAACGATGTTCGAGAAATTCGTGGTTATTTAACATCATCGCCATACTGCAATATCTCATAATCACTAACCAGTGACGGATACTTGTTTCAATTTCCTTAGGATTTTCTCTAGGAAATTGGGCAACTAAATCATCGGCAATGTCTTGAAAAATGTTAATTTCTTCGTCTCGTAACAGTTTATAAGCGGGGATTCTATCTTTTAGAGAAGAAACCTCTAAGGAAAGTTTATTTAAGTCTTCCCCGTTTAAATATTGAAATTCCGCTTCGTGAATCAGTGCTTGTAATTCTGGATACATAATTTTTTCCTAAAATAAATCAGCTAAATCGTTAACATTCAATGATTGAGATTTAATGTTGGTAACGTCAGACATTTGAGGCATAGAAGCGATATGGACTTTTTTATTGATGCCTTGATTTTGCCCATGCCATACCATGCGTTGAAAAAACTCCCCTACTGTCATAGTTAAACCGTAAGTAGGTTGATTTATTTCCCCTGATAATTCTTGATTTTCTTTTGTTACTCCTTGGTAGTTACGGAAAATACCTTGCCAATTATGTAAACCGAAAAAATCTTCTACCGTCAAACCTAAATGAATATTTCTGACTACCTTTTCTACTATCACCTCATCCATATCTGGGATGATTTTTAAACCTTGCCAGTTTGCTTTTTGGAAAAAATTTTCAACGGTGACACAGGTTGATGGTATCATTTTAGATATTCTCCATTGACTAATTTTTTCTGAATATCTTTTGCTCCTGCACCTTCATTTTGCCAGAAAGTCGCTGCATCAATACGATCTTGTTTCCCTAATAAAAATTTACAATAGGTTTCACCCATGGAATAACACTGAATTTCAATGCAGTTAAGTTGTTTTTGAATAAAGCGACTGAAAAAACCAGCCATTAAACCAGCGTAAATGTGACATACAGGTTTGCCCACATCTCCTAAAGTGCGCGCCACCGCCGAGTCAAAAATATTAACAAACATAAAGCCATTTTTTTGCTCACTTAAATCCACATCCCAGTTACCCCATCCCTGAGTGGTAAAAGGCCACCACCACGCCTCAAGAACGTATAATAAATTCATGTCTTTAGGGTTTTTAGGATATTCATACTCAGTGTTAAACCATTGCTCAAAAAACTCAGCGTCTCTAATTCCCCAAGCCTTACCGATATTATACATTACTACACTAGAAGCAGAACCCACTTCCTCTTCTAAACCTTCGATTAACCCCACGATAAAATCTTCAGTTACAAGAACATTTCGAGATTCATTCCAGTCAGTAATATCTCCATTTTTAGTATCAAAATGAAAAAAGTCTTCTAAGGTATAATGATCATGTTTTTTAGGGTATTTATTCTTCCAAAGATTTTTGGAAATTTTGTCCACAGTACGACTTGATTTTGTAGGTGTAAAAGTCATCTGGTTTTCAATCCTCTTATCGTTATTATGGTGATTAAATTATTAAATTAGTTGTAAATTAATTTACCTTCTATAATTATTTTAACCAGTTTTTTTATTTCGATCTATTTTTTAAACATTTCGATACAATTCTGATATTATTTGTTATATATTTTAGCGTTTAAATATGGTAAAATTAGACGACTAAAATAAATATTAAAAATCAGGAATTATTACTTATTACTTTATTCTCAAGCGGCATTCTTTTTAATTAAATATTCTACGGTAAGATTTTTTTCTTCAATAATATTAGGTAAATCTTGAATAATTACGGAAGATTTTTTGATAAAAGCATTGGTCCATTTTTCAAACCATTTTAATTGCATCATGGTGGCTTGATTACTCATGGTACCGCCGAAGGAAATTTTACCTTTTTTATCCATAGAAAATTGTTGTAACCATTCTATGTCAGGGCGAGAATCTTCAAAGTTTTTAGCGGTAATTGTCCCACCTAAATAATGACTTGTAATATTGGCTATGGTTTCAAAGTTAGTAATAACATCACCAATACTGATTTTTTTGAAGACAGAATTTTGAAATGAAGAAATTAAAGTCATTCCCAATGCACAAGGATCAAAACCTTTATCAAATCTGGTACTATTATCATATACAGCACCTTGAAAAATAGCACCATTTAAGTGCGCGCCATTGAGGAAAGTACCTGATAAATCAGCTTTCAAAAAATTGGCTTTGGTGAGAAAACTACCTGTTAAATATGCTTCTTTAAGAATTGCTTTTTTAAAGTCAACTTTGGTTAAGTATGCTTTAATTAAATATGCACCTGATAAATTTGCACCCGATAAATTTGCACCACTGAGATTCCCCTCATTAAAGTAGCAGTTACTCAAATTTGCGTTACTTAAATCAGCATCTCTTAAGTCAGCATAACTCAAGTCTGAACCTGACAAATTAATACCTTTAAGTTTACTACCTTTTAAATCTATTCTTCTTAATTGGAGTTTTTTAAAATCTCTTTCTCCTTGATTATATTCTGTTTGAATATCAACACTTCCTCTATTTCCTAACATTCTTTTCTCCCTAAAAATTAAGTGTCATTTTAGATAGCAATAGTATTAAATAAACGTAACTTTTATTATATATACATATATTTAAAAGCCCTAAAATATTTTTTAATTTCAGCTTTTAGTTACTTTATATTAAGCAGTTTGACAATCCATAGCTAAATTGTAACGATATTTCTGAAAAAAATGTCTTGTTTTTTTACAAAACTTTGTCAAAGTTTAATCATCTTATAAATATTTATACAATAGTAAAAATACTGAGTATTTATACATACATATTTACGGTAAAACTTTTTTAATTTTTGTAAAGATTTCATAAAGTTTATATTTTTTTGACTAAGTATAACTGAGATTTTGCACCAGAACAAAAATACTTAATACTCTAAAGTGAGGTAATCAATTTTATAGTGGTTAGTATCAATTCTGAAACTCATTACTCATTACTTCTTACTCATTACTCCCTCTAACCAGTCAATGGGGTGCAAGATATGAGTATAAGTCACCAAGTCGTTAGGAATTAGAAAGGAAACGGGGAATTAGAAAGGAAACGGAGATAGAGGAAGAATTATTAATCTTAAGTTTCAGGATATTCTTGTCAATCTCTTAGATTATACTTGAAGTTGTTATGACTTTTTGAAAAGGACTTTATTGTATGTTTAGATACAGAAACTATTAAGTAAAAAGTATCAATATTTAACAGTTAATTGACGAGTCGAATCGTTAATTGTTCAATTCCTGTGTAGTTTTAGATCAAATCTATAATAATTAGTCAAATGATACTAATGTCTAAAAAAACAAATAAAAAAGCTAATCGGTTACAAAACCAAGATAGTTTTATACTTAATTCTATAGCTCGTGTTAAAAATTTATTTTCTCCTTATCAGTTAGCTTGTATCCCTTTAACTGCTCTTATTCTGATGGTGTGGAATAGTGCAGCTAAAGCTCAAGGATTTGGACAACCTGAAGATGTGGGACAACTTAAAATAGTATTAGATTCTGTTTTCTTGTTAATTACAGGAACTTTAGTTGTCTTTATGAATGCTGGTTTTGCGATGTTAGAAACAGGTTTCTGTCGTCAAAAAAATGCTGTTAACGTCTTAGCGAAAAACTTAATCGTCTTTGCCATCGCTTCTATTGTTTATTGGGCAATCGGTTATGGTTTAATGTACGGTAATGGTAACGGTTTTATCGGTTTAGATGGTTTCTTCTTTAATGGTAGCAGTCTTCCTTATAGTGACTCAGAAGCCTTTGAAGTCGCTAAAACAATGGTGGATGGTACAGAAGTTGAAGTTAAAACCTTAACAAAAGTACCTGAATCTATTTCTTTCTTTTTCCAATTAGCCTTTGCGGCAACGGCTGCTACTATCGTATCTGGTGCGGTAGCTGAGAGAATCCGTTTCGATGCTTTTTTAATCTTTAGTGTTTTATTAATCGGTATCGCTTACCCTATTACGGGTCATTGGATTTGGGATGGTGGTTGGTTAGCTTCCATGGGATTTCGTGACTTTGCAGGATCAACGGTGGTTCACTCTGTGGGCGGTTGGGCTGCATTAATGGGGGCATCAATTTTAGGACCACGTCAAGGTAAATACACCTCTGATGGTACAGTCCACGCTATACCCGGTCATAATATGAGTATTGCGACTTTGGGATGTTTAATTCTTTGGATTGGTTGGTTTGGCTTTAACCCCGGTTCAGAATTAGCCGCTACAGCTAACGTTCCTTATATCGCCCTTACTACTAACTTAGCTGCCGCCGCCGGTGGCATTACCGCTACGGCTACCTCTTGGGTAAAAGATGGTAAACCAGACTTATCCATGATTATTAACGGTGTATTAGCTGGTTTAGTGGGTATTACTGCTGGTTGTGCTGATGTCACTTATTTAGGTGCTATTATGATTGGTGCGATCGCAGGGGTAATTGTAGTTTTTGCTGTAGGATTTTTTGATAAAACTTTAAGAATTGATGATCCCGTAGGTGCAACTTCCGTACACTTAGTTTGTGGTGTTTGGGGAACTTTAGCTGTTGGTATTTTTAGCACAAATGGTCATAGTTTCGTTACTCAATTAATCGGTGTTTTAACTGTAGGTGGTTTTACCGTTGTTGTTAGTTCTATCTTTTGGTATGCTCTTAAAGCAACTGTGGGTATTAGAGTTCATGCAGAAGAAGAAATAAAAGGTTTGGATATTTCCGAACACGGTATGGAGGCTTATAGCGGTTTTGTCAAAGAAGCTGATATTCTTTCTGGTGGTTTTTCCTCTACGGTGGGAGAAGTAAGTTCTGGTATAGAAATGTAATAAGTAATGAGTCATAAGTTAACACTGGTTAATTATTTTGTCTGCCCTCTAAATCCCCCAATTCTGGGGGACTTTCACCAGTGGGACTCCCCCAAAGTTGGCGGATGGGAGGCTTAATTATTAGTAATTAAATTTTGTTTATTTTCCTTATCTTTAACACAGATAGGGATTTTTTTTTACTTAAATTTGGGCTTTTAGGTTTAAAATTGACTAAAATTACTGTTATTTAACTTAATGATCATTAGTGCTGTTATTTGCTTAGTTTTATTAGTTTTTCAAAGTGTTTGTTTTTTTATCCTCCTCAGTCGTTTATTTCGAGGTGCAACTCGATTTCCCCCTTTAAAGCCTCAATGCCCTAATCCCTCTTTTTTAGCTAAAGTTAGCGTAGTTGTTCCCACTCTCAATGAGTTTGATCGCATCGATAAAATGTTAGAAGGCATCACCCGTCAAAGCTATGAAGTTAAAGAAATAATCATAGTCGATAGTAACTCTCAAGATGGTACAAGAGAAAAAGTGATGGAAGCCTCAAAAAAAGATCCTCGTATTCGTCTTGTCACCGATCCACCTTTACCTAAACAATGGATAGGGCGACCTTGGGCATTACATAATGGATTTTTAAATAGTTCAGCTACTAGCGAATGGATTTTAGGCATTGATGCTGATACTCAACCTCAAAAAGGTTTAATCCCTAGTTTGTTGAATTTTGCTAACACTCATAATTATGATGTGGTTTCTCTTTCTCCTCAATTTATCCTTAAATACGCTGGTGAATGGTGGTTACAACCAGCTTTATTAATGACTTTAATTTATCGTTTTGAGTCGTCAGGGGTGGATGCTAAAAGTGCTGAAACTGTCATGGCAAATGGACAATGTTTTTTAATTAAGCGCAAAGTTTTAGAAGCTATAGATGGTTATAGTTATGCTTCTAATTCTTTTTGTGATGATGTCACCCTTGCTCGTTATATCGCTAGTCAGGGTTATAAAGTTGGCTTTGCTGATGGTGCAAAAATTATCAAAGTCAGAATGTATGAGGGTTTAAAAGAAACTTGGACAGAATGGGGGCGATCGCTTGATCTTAAAGATGCCGCCTCAAAAAGTCAATTATGGGCAGAATGTGGCTTTTTAGCTTTAATTCAGGCTTTACCCTTGCCGATCATTATCATAGGCTTTCTCTTGTGTTCTCAGTTAAATTTTCTCAGTTTTTATCTATTATTTATTCTTAATTGTCTTTTATTATTTATTCGTTTTGCTTTATTATTGGCCATCGCACCATCTTATAATTTCACCAAATCATACAAAGAATTATTCTTTTTCCTCTCACCAACAGCAGATATTTTGGCAGTGATAAGAATATTTTTATCAGCAATACAAAAACCTCGTCAATGGCGAGGCAGAATTTATAATTAAGAATTAGGAATTAAGAATTAAGAATTAAGAATTAAGAATCAGGAGAGATTGCATCATATCAAAAATAGTTAATAAGCAAAAGTAGAAAAATCAATTTTAGTATAGTTTAAGTTAATTTTAATCCCTTTGCCCTTTATTTAAAACCTACAATATTACTATAATGAATTCAAATAAATTATATCAATGGAGTAAACATTTTTTTATAGTATTGATAATTCTGTTTTTGCCATTATTATCCCCTAAAAAAAGTTATAGTGAACAAAAGCCGTCACTAGCGATTCAAGCAAATCGTTGTCGTTATTATTATATTCGTTCTCGTTCGGGAGATAGTTCTGCTAGATTTTTATTAATGACTAAAGATAGCGAAACAAATGGATTAAGTGGTTTAGAAAAATGTATCAACGTTATCGACAATTATCTCAAAGAAACCACCGTAACCACTCAACAAAGAGAGGTTTATGAAAATGTTAGAAATAATATGAGCTTTTTTGTCGAAAAACAATCCTCTGAGTGAACTTTCAAAATCTGCAAATTACCTAAAACAAGTATTTTTAAAACTTTTAAACCCCTCTCTTCTACTCTTATTGAAAATTTTATAGTTTACCGAGGTATGTGTGATGATTTGTGGGCAATGCCCACCCTACATTTAAAGATGCGTAAGTTTTATTGAGATTTTTTGAACTATTAACAATTATCTCATCATTCTCTCTCTACGACTGGGATTCCAATTATATTTAGGAGATGGGGATTGATTAACGGTTACTTTTTCTGAAGTATCATTCACCTTAGATACATTTTTTTCTTTGATAATTTCTTTTTGTGGTTGAATATCTGGGGCAACAATTTCTTGCATCACTCCTTGAGGAGGAATTTCTGAGGGTAAAGTAGTCGGATTATTACCTTCTGTTGGCATTGGCGTTATATTGGGTGCAGTAGTAGAGTCATAACTAAAATAAACATGACCTAATGGTTTACCTTCATAAGTTCTTTTGGTGAAACGCCATCCGGGGTTAAGCTGTATTTTCATGGGTTGACTATTCAAACCTTGGGCTGTACCGACAATAATAGGTGGTTGACTGCTATCTTTACGATTAATACCAATTAGAGTTAAATTACCATCTTTTTCGACTAAATTCAACAAAATATCTAAACCGTAGTCTTGGCCATCGTAGCGAATAGAATAACCATTAGCATCAGTGCTACGACGACAGTGTCCACTAAAATCAAAGTTTAATAATAATAAATCCACATTGACAGGATTTCCTCCTGTTTCTTTCCAACAACTATTTTTATTCGGTATTTGTTCAATTACAATTAAATTATACTTATTTCCTCCATAGGGTTGTGCTATGGCGATAAAATCTGGTTGATTTACTTCTGATTCTTGAAAAGTTACCGCTTTGACTGCGTTGAAGGGTAAAAAACTAGAGAAAGCAGTTAAGGCGAAAATTGATATTCTGGTTGATAATAATGATTTAAGCATGGTTCGTATTTAAACTTTTTTAGTGACAATATTGCCTTAATTTATGTACATAGATAATTAAGCAGTTAAGGAATTGGTTGAATTTCCCTATTGAATGTTATATCACTTGACTTACAAATCATAAACCATGTTCCGATAATTTTTTTCTTTATCTTATTAGACCTCTTGCAAAATAAAAAGTAAAATTAATTGGGATGGAAAACGTTAATTTCTTAACTCATTATTAATTATTAATTATTCATTACTCCACTTCTGCAAGAATTCTATTAAATATCTCAATATTAAAGACACCCTCAGAAATAAGCTGAAAGATGTCTCTAGGATTTTATATTTATTTGTGTATTATTTAAGGTCTTTATCTAAGCTGACCTCAATTTATCTCAAAATCATATTCCCATATTTATAAAGTTATATGGATTTTCTTAATCTTTTCTTTAGATTTTATTAATGAATATCTCAAATTATTACGAAATATTAACTTATTGTTAACTTTTGTAAAGAGATACTCCCAGTTTTTGGGATAACCACACTTCAAAATTTCTCAAAGAAAACTTCTTTTTACCTCCTGTCTCTACCATTGGTTCAACTAAAATAGTAAACATTCCTAAACGATTACCTGCTAAAACATCCGTAAATAAGCGATCGCCAACCATAGCCACTTGTTCGAGAGGATGATTCATCGCCGTAACGGCTTGTCGAAGTTTACGACGAGAAGGTTTAGCCGCACCAAAAATAAAGGGTAAATCTAAGCTAGAAGCAATATTACTAATACGACTTTGACTCAGGTTATTACTTACTAACCAAAGATCAGTAACTTGTTTTACTTCTGTCACCCATTCTATTAATTCAGGAGATAACTGTTTTTCTTTCCAAGGTACAAGGGTTTCATCTACGTCTAAAACTAACCCTTTTAAATTGTATTTTTGAATAAGACTAGGGGTAAGATGAATAACAATATCACCTAAAACTAAATCAGGCTGTAAAATTTTGGCTCTGGACATGATAAAAATAATTACGATCAAATATAAAGAAGTCTGTTAATAGTTTACTGTTCATTGTTGATTGTCAATTATTCATAAGTTTAAGTTAAACTGTTAGGAGCATAAATTAAGTTCAAAAAAACAATTATGGGTGACAATTTACCAGAAAATGAAAAAGTAAATGTGGTTAATCAAGAAGAAAATTTTTGGTTAGAAATATTTAAAACCGTCGCTATGGCTGTAGTTTTATCTTTTGGTATTCGCACTTTTGTAGCGGAAGCCCGATATATTCCTTCATCTTCCATGGAACCTACATTATTGATCAATGATCGCTTAATTGTGGAAAAAATGAGTTATCGTTTCAATGAACCAAAAAGAGGAGATGTTGTTGTTTTTAATGTAACGGACAAACTACGAGAAGAGAATTTTCAAGCCAATGAAGCCTTTATTAAGAGAATTATCGGCTTACCCGGAGATGAGGTAATGGTGAAAAATGGGAAAGTGATCGTTAATAACGAAATGCTGAAGGAAAATTACATCAAAGAAAAACCAGATTATAATTTTGGCCCTGTTACTGTACCAGAAAATCAATATTTAGTCTTAGGAGATAATCGTAATAATAGCTATGATTCTCACTATTGGGGATTTGTACCACGAGAAAAATTTATTGGTCGTGCTTCTCTCCGTTTTTGGCCTCCTCAAAGAGTGGGTTTAATTGATGAAAAACCAACTTATATTGAAATGCCTAAATAAAAAGATTAATTGTTAATTATTTTATCTATTTATAACGGGGAATGACGAAGTAATGTAGGATAGAATTTGATGCAATTATTTATGTCTGATGGATAAGGATTAATGTTTATAATCTTGATTCACCTTAGAAATTAAAGCTGAAAGCAATATTAACCAGACTCGATGAGTAATACTAATTCTGTCGTTACCGAGTTATTAACCGCCTTTCCCCAAGGTTGTACTCAAATGTATTTTAAGTCTTCTTTAACGGCTCTTTCTCATGCCATGGAAGATCAAGTTTTGGCTAGTGACACTGAGGATGAACAGCCTTTAATTATTGCTAGTTTTCAGAAAGAAAGATTTTATCGTCAAGAAGCTCATCGTTATGGGCGCATTGGCACACTTTCTCCTCATGTTTATGTATTAGCTGCTCCTGAAACTGAATTTAGCAGTATTTCTGATGTCTATGAAAAGATAGCTTTTACCGAAGATGATGCCTTAAGTCATGAATGGCATTTAGTGATAATTGGTAAAAATTATGCTACTTGTTTAATTTGTCGGGAAAAAACCCATTTACCCAAAACTAAAGCTTCAGAAATGGCTATGGATAATAGTCGTCGTTTTGAGGGTATTTGGACTTTTGATCGTCAAGTTAGTCAAAAAGCGGCGGAAATTTTATTACATCGTATCGCAAGTTATCGCCCTGAATTGAAAAAGAAAATTAATCAGGCTTTAAAATTATATTGTCAAAGTATTCCAGATCAATCAAATGTTCGTCAATTCGATGTTTTTGATTCTCCGATGATTAATCCTGATCCTTTTGTGCAAAGATTGATCACTTATTTACAAGCAGGACAATACAAACTTATTAAGGCTAATCGCTTTTTAAGTGTTAAGGAAAAAAAAGAAAGGTTACTTAATTCTGTTACAGATGCCATACGGCGATCGCTCAATCCTCAAGAAATTTTACAAGTAGCGGTAGATAAATTAGGAGAAGGAATGGGAGTTTGTCGTTGTTTGATTTATCGTTGTCAGGAAACAGATTTAAACGCTAAAATTAATCATGAATTTTTGAATGACAAAATTAAATCTATTAAAGGAAAAACTTGGCCTTTAAAAAATAACCCTTTATTTCAAGAAGTTTTAGACGTGAGAGAGTCTATTAGTATTGATGATGTAACTATTGATTCTCGTATTCAAGATCATTCTTCAGCTTTATCAAAATTGATTACCAGTTGTTCGATTATTTCTTGGTTAATGGTGCCGATACTCTATCAAGGAAAATTGTTAGGAATGATGGAATTACACCATTGTGACGCTATTCCCATAACTTGGAAACCTGAAGATATTGCTTTAGTAGATGCCATTGCCACTCAAGTAGGTGTTGCTTTAATTCAAGCAGAATCTTACGCTAATTTAGAAAATCTTAACGAACAATTAGAAGCATTAGATCGTACTCGTTCAAATTTAGTAGCTATTACAGGTCATGAATTACGAACTCCTTTATCAACAATTCAAGTATGTTTAGAAAGTTTGGCTAATGAGCCTGAAATGTCGGAAGAGTTACGTCAAGTCATGTTAACTACGGCTTTACATGATGCGGAGAGAATGCGTAAATTGGTACAAGATTTTCTCACTCTTTCTCAATTAGAAGGGGGTACTGTAGAATGGAATTGCGAACCTTTATCCTTAGAAGAATGTATCGATTTATCATTATCTCATATTCGTTCTCGTCAAGATCAAAGTGTAATACCGACTATTAAAAACTTAGTAATAGATGAATTACCTTTAGTACAAGCTGATGGAGAATGGTTAGTAGAGGTTTTAACTAAATTATTAGATAATGCTTGTAAATTTACTGACGGTAGCGGACAAGTTACTATACAAGTACAAGAAATAGATGAAGATACTTTACAAATCACCATCGCAGATAATGGTAGAGGTATTGAGCCTGAAAAACTAGATCAAGTATTTGATCGATTTTATCAGGAAGAAGGCGCGTTAAGAAGATCTGCTGGAGGTACAGGGTTAGGATTAGCTATTTGTCGGCAAATCGTTAAAAATTGGGGAGGCAAAATCTGGGCTCAATCTGAGGGGAAAAATCTGGGGAGTAAATTCCATTTTACTTTGCCAAAATTTGATGCTTCTTCCATAAATACTAATCGAAATAAAAAAAACTCTCATCTCTCCTCTCAAGAAAGTTTAAAGTAGTTAGTAATTAACGCAAAAAAAATTATTTGTAGGAAAATTCCTAATTCATGTTTACCTTACACGCACCTTTTAAACCTACGGGAGATCAACCAAACGCCATTGCATCTATGGTAAAATCATTGCAATGGGGTAATCGTTTTCAAACTTTACTAGGTGCAACGGGTACGGGAAAAACTTATACTATTGCTTGTACTATTGCAAACCATCAAAAACCAACTTTAGTATTAGCCCATAATAAAACCCTTGCGGCTCAACTTTGTAATGAATTAAGGCAATTTTTTCCTCATAATGCGGTGGAATATTTCGTTAGTTATTACGACTATTACCAACCCGAAGCATATATCGCTGTTACCGATACTTACATCGAGAAAAGTTCATCTATTAATGATGAGATTGATATGTTAAGACATTCTGCCACAAGATCTTTATTTGAAAGAAAAGATGTTATTGTGGTGGCTTCTATTAGTTGTATTTACGGTTTGGGAATGCCCGTTGAATATCTCAAAGCCTCTATTCCTTTACACCTTAACCAAGAATATGATCCTCGTCAACTCCTTCGAGATTTAGTTAATGTCCAATATACTCGCAATGATGTTGACTTGCGTCGTGCTACTTTTAGAATCAAAGGAGATGTCTTAGAAGTTGTCCCAGCCTATGAAGATCGAGTTATACGAGTCGAATTTTTTGGAGATGAAATTGAAGCAATTTCTCTTTTAGACCCTGTTACTGGTCAATTATTACAAGAATTAGAGCAGATTAATATCTATCCTGCCAAGCATTTTGTAACACCACAGGAACGGGTAGAACAAGCGATCGCCGATATTAAAGAAGAATTAGAAGAAAGATTAATAGAGTTTGAAAAACAAGGAAAATTAGTGGAAGCACAAAGATTAAAACAAAAAACTAACTATGATTTAGAAATGTTAAAAGAGGTAGGATATTGTAACGGTGTCGAAAATTATTCTCGTCATTTAACAGGAAGAAAAACAGGAGAATCTCCCGATTGTTTAGTGGATTATTTCCCTGAAGATTGGCTTTTAGTAGTAGATGAATCCCATGTAACTGTACCACAAATTAGAGGAATGTATAACGGAGATCAAGCAAGGAAAAAAGTGTTAATTGATCATGGTTTTCGTTTACCTAGTGCGGCGGATAATCGCCCTTTAAAAGCCGATGAATTTTGGCAAAAAGTTAAGCAATGTATTTTCGTTTCAGCTACTCCTAGTAATTGGGAACTTGAGCAATCAAATAATCAAATTTTTGAGCAAATTATTCGCCCTACAGGCATTTTAGATCCTCAAGTTTTTGTAAGACCTAGCGAGGGACAAATAGATGACTTATTTTCGGAAATAAAAGAGAGAATTAGTAAAAAAGAAAGAGTTTTAATTACTACTTTAACGAAGCGAATGTCAGAAGATTTGACGGAATATTTACAAGAACGAGGGATAAATGTACAATATTTACATTCAGAGATTCAATCTATTGAAAGAATTGAAATTTTACAAGGATTAAGAGCAGGAGATTTTGATGTCTTAATTGGAGTAAATTTATTAAGGGAAGGTTTAGACTTACCAGAGGTATCTTTAGTCATTATTTTAGATGCAGATAAAGAGGGTTTTTTAAGATCCGAAAAATCATTAATTCAGACCATGGGAAGGGCAGCACGTCATGTAAATGGACAAGCAATTTTATACGCTGATAACTTCACTCAAAGTATGGAAAAAGCCATCAATGAAACTAATCGTCGTCGAGAAATTCAGCTTAAATATAATCAAGAAAATAACATTATTCCTCAATCTATTATCAAAAAATCTGGTAACTCCATTTTAGAATATTTAGATATATCAAGAAAATTAAATCAACAGGAATTAGAAGAAGTTTCTACGCATTTGGAAGAAATAACTTTAGATAAAATACCTAATTTAATTAAACAATTTGAAGAAGAAATGCAAAAAGCCGCTAAAAACTTAGAGTTTGAAAAAGCGGCTGAATATCGGGATAAAATTAAAAATTTACGCTCGAAGTTATTGAGTTTGTAATTCAGAAAGATAAAGACGCTCTTCACTAGCATCATACTCGAATAATTCCCCATAACGTCCCCAATCTATAGCTGTCGCAAACTGACGTTCAGCTTCTGCTTTTGGGAAGTAATCATCCCATAAATCAAGGAAAAAATCTGCTCTCATTGAACCATTGCGTTTTTCTCGTAAAGTTTGTAGAATACTATTGAAAATTGGCACTCTTTTTAAAACTTGTTGTCGGAAAATATCTTTACTGCGTAAAATCGTGGTGGTAGCGAAATCTTCCCCTATATCAGTAAGTTTAATATCACCGTCGGCTACTTCAGCAAAACCTAATAAAACAGCGCCATCGAGAATAGGTAATAAATCATCTACAGCTAATTGTAAACGTTCTGCTAAGATCGGAATATCATCAATGCCGTCTTTTTGTTCTACAATGAGTTCTAATAAACCACTAATTCCTCCTACTCTGACATGGGGTAACGGATAAGTATAGGGAGATTCCGTTATACTGCTTGTAGTGTCACTTGTTATGGTTTTTTGATCCATGACTTCAATTTGAGGATTAGTCATGGCAGTATAGATATAGTTAACCAAGTCTTTAAATTCTTCACTATTGCGATCGCGCGATCTTGGTAAATCTACTTTGACATCTCCCCTAATGATACCAGGATTAGAGCCTAGAATAATGATTCTATCAGCTAAAAATACTGCTTCTTCAATGTTATGAGTTACGATTAAAATACTTTGAGAAGGAAAAGTTTGGGCATTCCAAAGATCATCAATTTCACCCCGTAGGTTTTCCGAAGTCAATACATCTAAGGCACTAAACGGCTCATCCATAAATAATACTTGAGGTTGCAAAACAAAAGCTCTAGCAAAACCAACCCTTTGTTTCATGCCTCCTGATAACTCTTTAGGGTAAGCACTTTCAAAACCATCTAAACCGACTAAATCAATGGCTTTGAGGGCTTTTCTTCCTCTTTCTGCCCGTTTAACTCCTTGTGCTTCTAATCCTAATTCTACATTTTCTTGAACTGTTAACCAAGGTAAAAGAGCAAAACTCTGAAATACCATGGCGACATCAGAATTTGAACCATTTAAAGGCACACCGTTACTTAAAACTCTACCCTGACTCGGAGGAATTAATCCAGCCATGATTCTCAATAAAGTACTTTTACCGCTACCACTACGCCCTAATAATGCGACAACTTCGCCAGAATTGATGGTTAAATTAATGTCTTTTAAAACAGTAAATTCTCCTTTGCCATCGGGTAAGGGAAAACTTTTCGAGACTTTTTCTACACTAATAAGAGTTTCAGTTTGTGTCATAATTTTGAGATAATAATAGATAATAATAAATGATATGCTTCTTAACTATTGATTTTTATAAATGATATTTTTCTTCAGCCAATTGATAGAGTTTGCGCCAAAATAAACGATTTATACCTACCACAAATAAACTCATGATAGCTATACCTAAAGCAATACGAGGCCAATCTCCCATTTCTGTAGCTTTGGTAATATATGAGCCTAATCCTTCTGCAACTAAGGTATTTGATCCCCAACTAACTACTTCGGCTATAATACTAGCATTCCAAGCACCACCACTAGCGGTAACTCCTCCTGTCACCCAAGCAGAAAAAATACCAGGGATAATCAATTTTTGCCATCGTTGCCACCCTTTTAAGCCTATATCTTGAGACATTTCTCTTAAATCTGTGGGAATACTTTGAGCGCCAGCGATGGAGTTAAAAAGAATATACCATTGTGCGCCTAAAGCCATTAATAAAATACTACCCCAACCAAGACTGATGTTAAAACGGATAAAAAATAAAGTGGCAAAAGGAAAAATAAAGTTAGCAGGAAAAGAGGCTAAAAATTGAACTACGGGTTGTAAAAAATTGGCTAATTTAGGATTAAAGCCGATGGCTACTCCTATGGGAGTCCAAATTAAGGTAGCAAAAATAAGTAAAAATGTTACTCTGAGTAATGTTAAAAATCCTAATCCTAACACTCGGAAAATTTCTCCTATGCCAACGGTGGAGATAATAAAGTGTAAAATTAAGGCGATTAAAATACCGAGAATTAACCATAAGGTGATGTTATAAATAGTTTCACTGTTACTCGAAACAGTTTTTTTGTCTTGTTTTGAAGGTTTACTCAATGCCGATAAAATTTCATTAACTCTATCACTGAAAGGAGTTAGACTTTGTGCTACTAAGGTGGGAATTCTAGCGGTAGTTAAAATGTCATAAACCCATGATTCTATTACATTTACCGATGCACTCTGTTCCAATCGAAATTTATCTGACCAAGCAATTAATGGTCGCCAAAAGAATTGATCTACTAGAATAATCATTATAGTCATGGCTACTAATGCCTCTCCCAATGCCATCATATTTTCTTGAGTGATAGCCATAGCTAGATAAGAACCGATACCTGGTAAAGTGTATTCTTGATTTAAAACACTAATAGCCTCACTAGCTGTCACAAAAAACCAACCCCCACCAAAACTCATCATAGCGTTCCACAGTAATCCAATAGTAGCAGAAGGCACTTCTAGTTTGACAAATTTTTGCCAACCCGATAATTGATATAAAACAGCAGCTTCTTGTAATTCTTTGGGGACAGTTTTTAAAGATTGATAAAAAGAAAAAGTCATATTCCAGACTTGGCTAGTAAAAATAGCGAAAATAGATGCGGCTTCTAATCCTAATAAACTACCCGGGAATAAAGCAATAAAACCTGTAACGGTGATAGACAAAAAACCTAAAACTGGTACAGATTGTAGAATGTCAAGCAGAGGAATCATGATTCTTTCCGCTTTAACACTATTAGCCGCAATATACCCATAGACTAAAGTAAAGACGGTAGAACAAAATAGAGCAATAAACATCCTTAAAGTTGATCTACCAGTATAATAAACCAAGTTTTCTACACCAAGATCCACGGTTGGCAATACGTCAGGAGGACGGAATGTAACTAAAGTTCCCTGCCCTAATTTTGCGATAATGGCTAACAGAACTAATGTACCGAGAATGACAACTATATCCGCCAATCCGAAAGGAAATCTTCGTAATGTTTCAGGAGTAGGAAAAGTTTTCATAAAAATGTGATAAAGATTACACTGAGGAGAATTATATCCCTAGAAATTATACTGTTTAGTTATCAAAAATAGATCCTCTGATTTATCTAACTCAGTAAACTATAAAATCTTACATAAGGATAGGAGATAAAAGGAAACGGGGGGAGATGGGAGATAAAAGGAAACGGGGGGAGATGGGAGATAAAAGGAAACGGGGAGATAGTAGATAGAAATTTACCCTTTACTTATTGACAGTTTTCATCATCACAAAGATTTACTTCAATCAAAATATGAGATAAATTAGGTATATTTTTGAGTAAATTTTTATAATATTCAGGGGGTTGTGGATTATAAGTCACAAGGGAAATTGTCGCCGAGAAATAGTTTTCACTGATATTCCAAAAATGTAAATCTACAATGCGATTATCAGCATCTGATTCAATAATATTAGCAATTTCTAGTTTGGTTTTTTGATTGACAGTGCCGTCAAGTAACATAGTCGATGTTTCACCAATTAAACCCCATGCCCATTTACCAATAACGAGGGTAGCCACTAATCCCATGACAGAATCCATCCAAAGCCAACCCCATTCTCTGGCACTTAATAAGGCAATAATTGCTAATACCGAGGTTAAAGCATCGGCTAAAACGTGAAAATATGCTGCTTGAAGGTTATGATCATGGTGATGATGAGAATGCTCATGGTCATGGTGGTGATGTTCTTGTAATAAAAAAGCACTGGCAATATTGACGATTAACCCTAAAATAGCCACATAAATTGCTTGATTAAACTGTATTTCTTGGGGTTGAAACAAACGAATTATTGACTCAATACCAGTAATTAAAGCAATTACGGATAATGCGATCGCACTAGCAAAACCGCCTAAAACAGTAACTTTTCCCGTGCCAAAAGTATATTTAGGATTATAGGCATTAATACGAGCATAACGATAGGTTAATACAGTAATACTAAAAGCACCCACATGAGTTGCCATATGCCAACCATCCGCCAATAATGCCATTGAACCAAAAGTAGTTCCAGCAATAATTTCGGCTATCATGGTAATAAAAGTAATTCCCAAGACAATTAAAGTCTTTTTTTCGCTTTGATGTTGATCTTCTATGACAAAATTATGAGAATGTTGCCATTTTTCTAGGTTATGGTAGTGCATATTTTTTTTGATTAATTTTCTCTTATTGTTTTGCCAAAAAAAGTTAAAACTCAAAGTCAAAATTTTTTAGGTCAATTGAAAGTTTTTTAATTAGTTTATTATAGTATTTATAGTTATTAACTATAAATTATTAGTAAAAAAATATTTAGTTTGATTATGGATAAAGTTATTTTTCATTTAGCAATTCCTATTAATAGTATTGAGAAAGCAAAAATTTTTTATAGTAATATTTTAGGTTCAAAAATAGGTAGAGAAAATCAACACGCTGTTATTTTTGATTTTTATGGACATCAATTAGTGGGACATATTACCAAAGAAAATTTAACACCTCCAGCTAATATTTATCCTCGTCATTTTGGTTTAATTTTTACCAATGAATCTGATTGGGATACTTTATTAACAAGATGCAATTATCATAATTTAGAGTTATATCAAACACCGAAATTAAGGTTTAAAAATGAATTAACCGAACATAAAACCTTCTTTTTGCAAGATCCTTTTTATAATATTATTGAATTAAAATTTTATCGTCATTATGAAGCTATTTTTGGTGCTAATCATATTTTATCCATAGGAGATAGATAATTAGTATAAGAGTAAATTATTTGTGAGAATTTTTGCCTCCTAACCTCCAATTTTGGGGGAATTAACTATTATTTTCTTACAACTCAAATAGGATTACTATAGAGATTATTTTCTATATTTAAGCGATAGGCAATAGGCATTTTCCAACCCGTACCAAATGCGCGATCTGTTATTTTAAGTACAGGAGGAGCTTGTTTTCGTTTAAACTCGGCACGATTAACTAATTTTATTACTTTTTTAATAGTTTCTAAATTATGCCCGACTTTTTCAATATCATTAATGGATTCATGTTGAGTTATATAACGTTCTAAAATGTCATCTAAAATATGATAAGGTGGCAATGAATCTTCATCTTTTTGATTAGGTTTTAATTCTGCACTTGGGGGTTTTATAATAATATTATTCGGGATTATTTCTTCCTTTCTATTAATCCATTTACAAATATTAAATACTTTTGTTTTCGGCACATCTCCAATAACCGCTAATCCTCCATTCATATCACCATAAAGAGTGCAATATCCCACCGCCATCTCTGATTTATTCCCCGTTGATAATAATAAATGACCAAATTTATTGGCGATCGCCATTAATAAAGTGCCTCTAATTCTTGACTGCAAATTTTCTTCTGCAATGCCAAAATCTGTATTTTTAAACAAGGGATTTAACAATAAATCAAAACTATTCATTGCTTCTTGAATGGCTATTTTTTCGCTTTTTATACCTAAATTATTAACTAATTTTTCAGCATCAATAATAGAATGTTGCGAACTGTAAGGAGAAGGCATTAAAACAGCAAAAACATTATCTTTCCCTAAAGCAGAAACGGCGATAGTTGCCACTAAAGCAGAATCAATGCCACCACTTAAACCTAAAATTGCTTGACTAAAACCACATTTTTGAGCATAATCTTTTACTCCTAAAACTAAGGCTTGATATATTTCTTCTTCTTCTGAAGTAATTAAGTTATGAATATAATTAGATGTTAAATCATGATTATTTGTTTCAAAATTTAGATAAGCTAAATCTTCTTGATAAGGTTGACATCTAGTAATTATTTCCTCTTTGTTATTAATAGCACAACTAAAACCATCAAAAATTAAGTCATCATTTCCACCTACTTGATTGACATAAATAATCGGTTTTTTATATTTAGTAACAAGATGTTTTAACATCGCTTCTCTTACTTTTTGTTTTCCCACAATATAAGGAGAAGCAGACAAGTTAATAATTAAATCTATATTCTCATTAACTAATTCTTGAATGGGGTTAATCCCATAACTTTTTTTACCCCAAAATTGCTCATCATTCCATAAATCTTCACAAATTGTTACCCCTATTTTGACATCATTTAAAGTAAAATAATTAACCTTATTTCCTGCACTAAAATAACGATCTTCTTCAAAAACATCATAAGTAGGTAAAAGTCTTTTATGATAAGTTTTTTGAATCTTACCATTATTAATTAAAACCACACTATTATAAAGGGGTTTTTTTCCTTCTTTTTGGGCAAGAGAATTAAAAGTTATTGTGCCGATTAAAACACAAATTTCTGGAGGAATTTCTAAAGCTAATTGCTGTAATTTTTTTTCTATGGTATGAATAAAACTATGATTTAAAAGTAAATCCCTAGGAGGATAACCACAAATAGATAATTCAGGAGTTAATAGTAATTTTGCCCCTTCTTTATTAGCTAATATTGCTTGTTGTTTAATTTTTTTTGCGTTATTTTCTATATCTCCTATGGTAGGATTTAGTTGAGCAATCGCTATTTTCATAGTTATAATTTAGTAAAATTTGACTTAAAAAAGTATCTATATAAAACTTACGCTTTTGCATTTTTAATCCGCAAGTTTAGGGAGAAAAGCCATTGAAATCCCCCAGAATTGGGGGTTAGGGGGCGGAGAAAATATTATTTCTATATAAATCTTCTTTTATAAAGGTACAAAAAAACATAAATTATGACCATTATCTACCCTACTTAGATTTGACTTAAAATTTCTTGATCAAGAGAAAAATCTAGCTCCATTTTGTCTCTACCTGATGGTAAATAATCATTTTCAAAAGACTCTTTTAATCCTGAAACTAAATCATATTTAGGTTGCCAATTTAACTCTTTTTGAGCTTTAGAAATATCTGTAAAAAAGTGTTGCATTCTAATAGGAAATGGTTTTCTTTTACCTAAATTAAGTTTAGCAGGATCATAATATTTTATCTCAATTTCTTCTGGTTTTTTCCCCATTGCTTCTCCACAAGCTAAAGCTAACCCTTTAAAGGTAACATAGCGATCGCCAGAAACGTTATAAATTTGTCCGATGGCGTTACTATTACCTAAAACCTTACTCATAGCCATAGCTAAATCTGACACATGACCAAATTGAGTAATATGTAAACCACCATTAGGGATTAAAATAGGTAAATTACGCACTAAACGATCGAAAAACCACGCTTCTAAATCATTATAATTCCCCGAACCATAAATATAAACAGGGCGAATAGAAGTAAAAGGAATAGCCTGATTTTTGAGATATTCCTCCGTTTCATATTTACCCTTGTGACGACTTTGTGGATCAAGAGCATCATCTTCACGGTGGGGCATTTGTTCTGATGGTAAATAAACCCCTGCTGAACTAACATAAATAAACTGAGAGATTTTATCTTTAAATAATTCTACCAACGGCTGAGTATCCTTCAATTCTCGCCCATTATTATCGAAAATAGCATCAAAATTTTCCCCTTTTAACTTATCCTTTAGTTGAGTTATATCTTGGCGATCGCAGTGAATTTGAGTAACACCGTCAACGGGACAAGGTTTGTTGCCACGATTAAACAAAACAACTTCATGACCTTGAGCCACTAAAACTTTAGTAAGAGAAACACCGATAAAACGAGTGCCTCCCATGATCAGAATACGCATAATAAACTATTTTTAAATAAAATTTTGAACTAACTATCAATTATCTATCAATCGTGACTTTTTCCATCAGTAAAAATCTCCAGAAATGAGGGTAAAAAGAATATTTTTAAGCCTTTCTTTTCCCACTTTTTTTATTTTTCCCATAATTTTCACTCTGGTGAATCTAAGCATTCTTCATGAAACTCTAATGCTACAATAATGTCACCGTTAATTGTGCATTCAAATATATAACTTTCTAATTTATTATTATTCATAAATCCTAATACATTTAATATTGTAGTAATACTACTTTCTACTTCCAATTTATCCCTTTCTGCTACCCATAAGGTTAAGGTAAGTATAGTAGTAAACTAAATCCACTTTCATCCCCATAGTATAGGTTTATTTTGTCCTCTTTTCTTGCTTTTCTTCCTTATTTAGCTGACTTATAACTAGCAATCAAGCGATTATAAACAAGTGTAATACTAACAAATAATATAGGACTCCATAAATACCTAATAACTGAACCCAATAGATTAGTAATATTTTCCACTGTTTCTACATCTCTAAAAATAATAAGGAAGACTATCCAAACAATCAAAATAGGGATACCTATTACCTGTCCTAATGTAAGGAAAATAAAACGACTGTGTCCTTTGGTTAACTCCCATGAACGTTTAATTCCTTGAATGACAGAACAATTTTCTATGACAATCACATATAACGTTAAATATAAACGATTTGCAATATATATACCTGGAATAATAAATAACAAGAACCCTATAAAGACAATTAACGAAATAATAATTATTGCAATCAATACATTGCCAATTTTTGATAAACTAGCTTTAAATGCTCTTCCAATCGTTATATTTTGCTCGTTTAATACTTTATGATAGTAAATATATCCAGTCGCTGTGTACCATAAAGAAAGTATAACTGAAATGACTAATAAGTAAGAAACTTCTGAAAAGCCCTCAATCAAACTAAAAACTAAATCAGGTAAGTTAATAATCAATAATGGAAAATAGACATCTCCTATTTTCTCCAAAGTCTCCTTAACTACGTCTACAGAACTTAGATTTTGGTGATTTTCATTAGACATAAACTACTAAACTTCAATAATTGAACTGACGATTATTATACATTGTCTGTAAACATTCTTGAAAATCATCTCCTTTCCATGTTCCTCCGTGTCTCAAAATTGTTTTAGAAACTTGCTTATTGCCTACCTTCATCAACATACTATGAAACAACCCCCCATTATTCATTATTCAATCACCGCACTTCCTGTACCTTGAAACATTAACCACGATAAAAAAAAATTCGTCACAAAAATAGCAATCAAAGAAATCACCACCGCTTCAGTAGTCGATCGCCCCACACCTTTAGCACCACCTGTGGTAGTTAAACCCCAATTACAGCCGATAATAGCAATTAAAGCACCAAAAACCATGGACTTAATTACACAAACAACAATATCCCAAGTTTTAAGAAAATTTTTGACAGAATCGAGAAAAATCGAACTAGAAATATCATAAAGAGAATCAGAAATTATTAAACCAGCCGCCATACCTACGGATAATGAGAGAATGCTTAAAACAGGTAACATTAAAGCACAAGCAATGACTCTGGGAGTGACTAAATAGTCAATAGGATCAGTTTTTAAGATATATAAAGCGTCAATTTGTTCTGTTACTTTCATCGTGCCAATTTCCGCAGCGAAAGCACTTCCCACCCTTCCTGCTAATACCACCGCCGTTAAAACTGGGGCTAATTCACGGGTTAAGGCGATCGCTAATACACCTCCCACAGCGCTAGTTGCACCAAAATAGATAAATTCTCTAGCCACTTGAATAGTAAATACCATACCCACAGATGCTGAAGTAATTAAAGCAATGGGTAATGATGCTGGTCCGACAAAAGCCATTTGCTCTAAGCTATTGAGACGATAGATTTTAGCTTGTAAGATATGTACTAAAATTTGTCCTGTTAAAAATAACCCTGATAGTAACCTTTCAAATACTTTATTCACTTTAAATAGGAGAATAGGAGAATAGGAGTAATTAATTCATAATTCATAATTCATCAAAGATTGTTAATTGTTAATTAATTATTTCCCTTCTACTTTAAAACGTTCTACCGAAGAAATGAGATCTTTTGCAATACCCACCAGATTCTGTAACGAACCTGCAACCCGTTGAGATTCTTGAGAAGTAGCTTGAGCGGTTAATTCAACGGCCTGCATTACTTTGGCTACCCCTCTGGAGTTTTCTCTTTGTTCATCAGTATCGGCGGTAATAGAGCGTACTAAAGCATCAATACGATTCGATACTTGAATAATATCTTCGAGGCTTCGTTTTGCCTGTTCTGATCTTTCCGTAACATCTCGTACTTGCTGGATACCTTCTTCCATAGCCGTCATTACCGATCCTGTTTCCGTTTGAATTTGTAATACGATTTGCTCAATTTCTTGTAAAGATTTAGCCGAACGATCTGCTAACTGTCGAACTTCATCCGCAACGATAGCAAAACCTCTACCAGCTTCTCCTGCCCGTGCCGCCTGAATCGAAGCATTTAACGCCAGAAGGTTAGTACGAGAAGAAATTTGAGAGATAACTGCCACAATGGTAGAAATTTGTTGAGATGCTTCCGCTAATCGTTTTACTTTACGAGTAGTTTCTGATACCGTCTCCCTAATTTGTAAAATACCTGCTACAGTTCTTTCTACCGCATCTCCACCTTTAAGAGCTGTAACACTAGAAGAACGAGCAACTTCTTCCGCTTCCCTAGCGTTTTCTGCAACCCTTTGAATGGAGTCCGTCATCATTTGTACAGAATTAAGAGTTACTGCCAACTCCTCCGCCATTCTCAAGGCATCACTAGACTGATTTCGAGCGAATAGTTCACTATCTGTACTAGCTTTGTTTACCTGAACAGCCGCCTGTTTTACTTGTTTAACAATTTTCCGTAAGTTGGTAATCGTTAAGTTAAAAGCATCGGCCACTGCCCCTAAAACGTCCGCCGTTACTTCCGCTTGTACCGTTAAATCTCCCCTTGCTGCTCCTTCCACGTCATCAAGAAGGCGAATAACTTGACGTTGTAAATCTTCCCTCGCTCTTTCGGTTTCTTCCGCCCGTTTTCTTGCTTCTGTGGTAGTAGTATTGATCATTTTCGCCATTTGGTTAAATCCTGCGGCTAAAGTACCAAATTCATCTTGAGAATAAACCGTTGCTCTAACTCCATAATCACCTTGATAAACCGACTCAAATTGATTTTGTAAATCATTAATATAACGTTTCATATGATTTGTCATTAAATAACCCATACCTGCCGTTGTACCCCCTCCTGCTATACCTGCCATTAAACTTAAAAAGAATTTTTGAGCAAAAGGAAGTCCCCCCGAAGGGTTAACAACTGTTTCCGTTTTTCCATTGGGCTTATTTTCTCCAGATTTTGTAGCGGTAGTTTTACCTTGAAAACCACTCACAGTGAATACCACTAAAAACGTAATTAAACCAGTTATTCCACCATGAATTAATTGTTTTCTAAATAAAGGCAAATCAAAATATTTAGCCAGACTTCCTTGAGGAATTTCTACCTCTGGAGGCGCATTTAAGGAAGAAGGAGCTGTGGATATATCTGATAGAGAAGATGAAACACTAATATCATCCTCTTCCATATCAATATTTAATTTATCGGTATCAAAACTAAAACTACCAGTAATTTCATTATCAAAATCATTATCAAAAACACTATCATCAACATCAATGACATTCGGAAAAATTTTCTCTTGTCGTTGTTCTTTTGTAAAGATACTAGATACAGGTAACTCGTCAGCATCAATATCAGGAATATCGTCTAAATCATCAGGGGCAAAAAAGAAATTATCTTCCCCTTCAGATACCAAAGGATCATCCTCATGACTCAATTCCGTTTTGAAAGACGAAGGTACTTGAGTTGTCGAAGTTAAAGGTTGTAACTCTGAACTGTAATCTCCAAAATCTTCATCAAAATCACCAAGAAGATTAGCACCCCCTGTTAACATTTGCTCAAAATCACTAAAATGTGGTTCTTCTGATGACACTACAAAAGTCGGAGTACCACTGTCTTGCATTCCATCATCATTAAAATCAGAATCATCATAATTAAAATCAGAATCATCAAAATTCATAGCCAATAAGTCATCAGACATAGGCGGTACATTAGAATTATGATTACTAGGTTTTTTGTAATTATCACCCATACTTGCGGCGGTATGATCATCCTCCTCGTCATCATCAGCAAATAAAGGTTGATCAAATATATGTTCTTTTTCTGAGGAAGAAGATTTTTGTTTCGGTGGGGTATTGGAAAAATCTTTATTAAAAGGAGTATTTTGTTGTAAAGTGGGATCTTCTATTTCTTCTTCTTCTAAATCATCGGCATCCCAATCAATAGTATCAAATTGAATGCTACTGGTCCAATTATCATTTGGTTCATCATCATCGATTTCTTCTATATCATCCTCAAAAATGGGCTCTTCTACTTCCGAGGGATAAAAATCTTCTAATTGTTCTTCTTCTTCTATTTGTGTTAAACCTTGATGAGCTATACTAACCAAATCTTGATGATCTGTTAATTCAAGGACTGTTTTATAGGTAGCTTTAGCAATATCATATTTTTCTTGACGTAAACAAATATGACCTTTGAGTAATAAAAGACTAGGTTCGTTAGGGTAATCTTCTATAACTGCTTCAGTAATACGACTAGCGGTTTCTAAATCACCTTCAAGATAAGCTGTTTGAGCTTGTCCAAATCTTTGTTGATAATCGGTTTCTGATGCCATTTTGTCTTCTCCGTCAATTGCTAAATTCTTTATTTAATGTTGGTGATTTATTTATCTAGTTTATGCTACCCAACGAGCAGAGCGAAGAATAGCAATTTGATCTAAAAGTCTCACATAGTGATTTTTTTCATTTACCCATTCTCCTTGAACATAAGGTGCAATATGATCAGGTACATTTTGAGGTATTTGTAAGGTATCCACGTCTAACCACTGCATAGCCCCTAAACTTTCTACCGCTAATGCTAAAATGGTTTCTTGTTCTTCTATGGCAATAACAGGTATTTCTGTTTTGTCCGTATTTAACATATTAGGATAACCCAAAAACTGCCCTAAGTCAGCTACCCAAATAATTTCTCCTCGAAGATTAATTGTGCCTAATAGTAAAGGAGAAGCATTGGGAATAGGCGTAATTCTTTCAGGTTCTTGTTGCATTACCTCTCTGATCCCCGCCGCAGGTAGAGCAAACTCATCTCCTGAAGGCAAAACAAAAAGTAGATGTAGCTCACCTTCAGGGGCTTCTACTCCTTGAGCTTCTAAGGCTAGAGGAATTTGAGCATTATTCATTGATTCTGAATAGTTTTGATTCTCAGCCATTTTCTCTTTTACTGTATGATTGATTTTTGGTGAGCATAATTAATTATTAAAGAAAGAAAGATCATGACTAAATTTTCAATATTTTTTGACACTATTTAAAATGTCACTAAGATAAATAATAAAGGAATTTTCCCCAACAAAAATATAAATTTCTGATCTTGATCCAAAAATACTCTTTCATTATCACTTAATCTGATCATTCCATAAATTTACTTACCTATTTATTTTAACTTTATCTTTTCAACAATTGTTTAATGGTAGCAATTAGTTCTTTTGGTTGAAAAGGTTTTGCAATATAAGCATCAGCTCCTTGTTTCATACCCCAATAGCGATCAAAATCTTCTCCTTTTGAAGAACAAATTAACACTGGTACATTTTTTGTTTTTGGATTGGATTTAATATTACGACAAACTTCATAACCGTTCATTTTAGGCATAACTATATCTAATACCACAAGATCTGGACTAATGGTTGGTAATATTTCTAATGCTTCAACTCCGTCAACGGCCACCTCTACTTTTAATCCTTGTTTTATTAATAACTCACTAATCATTTTTCTCGTCGATAGACTATCTTCGACAAGCAACACTGTACTCATAATTATTACTATACTTATGCTTTTACCATAATTGTATATGCTGATTGACAATCTCTGATTTCTATCAAAAAAAAGTCAAGGAATAGAGAAGTAAAAATCTAATAAAAATTAAGGATTTAGATTTAATAGATAATGCTCAAAAAAATTAATTATCATAATTCTAAGTTATTTTCAATCTTTTTAACCTTTATTATTATCAATTTTTAAATCCTAGTTTAGAAAACTATCTAAAAAATTTGACTTTTTATTAACGAAATAAGCTAGTAATTGCTCTACCAGTATTTTGTATTTTTAAAGCATCCATAGCCGCCGTAGGTTCATAACCACAATGTACCATACAATCAGCACATTTAGGATTACCACTTTTTTGACCGTAATTATCCCAATCAGTGTTATCTAATAATTCTTGATAACTTTGATAATAGCCTTCATTGAGCAGATAACAAGGTTTTTGCCATCCTAAAACGCTATAACTAGGACTTCCCCACGGAGTACATTCATAATCTTTTTGTCCCATTAAAAAGTCTAAAAACAGAGGATTATGGTTAAAATTCCAGTTTTTCTGGTTATTTTTCCAAGGATTTAGGATTTCTCTGAATAATTCTTTTGTTTGCTCTCGTTTTAAGAAGTGTTCTTGATCTGGAGCCCAATCATAACTATAACCAGGGGAAATCATCATTCCATCGGTATTAAGGGTTTCCAGAAAATCGAAAAATTCTTGCATTTCTTGAGGATTTGTCCCTTCAAATACAGTGGTATTGGTAGTTACTCGAAATCCTTGAGCTTTGGCGGTTTTAATGGCTTTAACGGCTGTATCAAAAACTCCTTCACGGTTAACACAATGATCATGGGTGTCTTTTAAACCGTCAAGATGTACACTAAAAGTTAGGTAAGGGGAAGGTTCAAATAAGTGTAATTTTTCTTCTAATAAAATACCGTTTGTACATAGATAAATGAATTTATTTCTTGCTACTAAACCCTTGACAATTTCGTCCATTTGTGGGTGTAATAAAGGTTCACCTCCGGGGATGGAAACAACGGGAGCACCGCATTCTTCTACTGCTTTAAAGCAATCTTCAGGGCTTAAATATTGTTTAAGAATTTCGAGGGGATGTTGAATTTTACCACAACCCGGACAAGCTAAATTACACCTAAATAATGGTTCTAACATTAACACTAACGGAAAACGTTTTTTCCCTTGTAATTTTTGCTTTAATATATATGTTCCGACGGCCATCGCCTGTTGTAATTGTACTGCCATGTTAATAATGAATAATTAATAATGAATAATTAAGAAACTTTTAAAAATAAGTGATTGGAGGAATTAAAGGGAGGAATTAAAGCAAAGAATTAGTATTAAGTTTAGTAAATATTTTGAAAAAATTAATTAAATTAAGATTTTTAGTCAATTCTTACTACTATTTCCTTTCTCCTTTCTCCTGTCTTCTATCTCCTCTCTTAACCAATCAATAATTTTATGGTTCATTTAGGTAAAATTAGGGTTGATAATCTTGAAGTCGTTGAATTTTTGCGCCTAAACCTTGTAATTTTTGCTCTAAATTTTCATAACCACGATCAAGATGTTGTAAACCTTGTACGATAGTTTTACCATCAGCCGCTAAACCTGCGATGACAAGGGCGGCAGAAGCTCTCAAATCCGTTGCCATAACAGGCGCACCTGATAACATCGGCACACCGCAAACAAGGGCAGAATTACCTTTAACTTTAATATTAGCTCCTAGTCGTTTCAATTCAGCTACATGACGTAAGCGATTTTCAAACACGGTTTCGGTAACTAAACTATTACCCTCACTAATGGTTAAAAGTGCCATAAATTGTGCTTGCATATCTGTGGGAAAACCTGGATGTGGTAAAGTTTCAACGTCACTAGCTTTCAATGAACCCGGAATTGTGCGTAAGGTAGTTTCATCTTCTCTTAATACTCGACAACCAATTTCCTCTAATTTGGCAATAGCGGGAATAAGGTGATCATAATTGATCGAGGTAACTAAAATTTCTGAATGAGTAATAGCTCCAGCGACAAGGAAAGTACCCGCTTCAATGCGATCAGGTATAATTTCATAATCAGTACTGTGTAATCGTGAAACACCTTGAATTATAATAGTGTCCGTACCAGCTCCAGTAATTTTTGCGCCCATACTATTACAGAAGTTAGCTAAATCAACAATTTCTGGCTCTTTAGCGGCATTTTTTATGACAGTTTCACCTTCGGCGAGGGTAGCCGCCATAATGATGGTTTCTGTAGCGCCAACACTGGGATAATCAAGGAAAATATTTGCTCCTTTCAAACGCCCACTACTACCTTTTACGGAAGCATTAACTACACCATGTTCTATAATTACATTTGCTCCCATAGCCTGTAATCCTCTTACATGAAGCTCTACAGGACGTGAACCGATAGCACAACCGCCGGGCAAAGGAACTTGTGCTACACCTAATCGGGTTAAAATAGGACCAATGACAAAGAAACTAGCTCGTAATTGAGATACTAAATCATAGGGAGCTTTTACTGCCTTTAAATCACGGGGATTAAATTCCCAAGTTGAACCCGTTTTTTTGATTTTAACCCCAAGGGAGGCTAAAACTTGCCCCATAGTATTAATATCTGCAAGGCAGGGCATATTAGATAAACGACAATCATCACCACAAAGTAATGTACCCGCCATGATAGCTAAAGCGGAGTTTTTCGCACCACTTATTTTTACTTCACCGTTGAGGGAATGTCTGCCAATAATTTCTAATGCTGGTTGAGGAGTGGAGTTAGAAATGATGTTATTAGATATGAGAGTTTCTGTAGAAGTATTTATAATTTTGTCCTCCTTTTTTAATCCTTTTAATATAAACTTTTGTCACAATTTCGTCTTGATTCTACCTGATAAATCACCTTTTGTTACATTTTTCTCAGAATATTTCTCTCATACTCAATTTATTGATTAGTAAAAAATTGAAATAGAGTGTAATTATTTTTTGTTAATTATCATCTAACCATTGTTGTAAAATTATAGCGGCTGCTCGTTTATCGATTAAGCCTTTATTATAGTGAGAAAATTTTTTACTCTCTCGAAGTTGCTCTTCTGCTTCAATAGAAGTAAGTCTTTCATCAACAAAATCTAAGGGTAAACCTAAAGCGTTACTTAATCTTTTGGCATATTTCATCACCTGTTTAGCCTGAAATCCCATTTCTCCATTCATAGTGTAAGGCATTCCTACTACTAATAAAGTGGCTTCTCTTTCGTTGACTATTTGACGGAAAACTTCTACATCATTTTTAAAAGAAGTACGAGTAACGGTAGTTAACTCTGTAGCTAACAATCCTAAACCGTCACAACCTGCTACTCCAACTCTTCTTAAGCCGACATCTAATCCTAATACTGCTACTCTTTTCATTAATTAGACCTCTTGCAAAATAAAAAGTAAAATCTATTTTAAGGTGAAAAGTGTTGATTTGTTAACTCATTACTCCTTACTCATTACTCGACTTGTGCAAGAAGTCTATTATGGTTAATTATTTTTAGCCTATTTCCATTAACTGTAATAGCACAAAGGGCAAAGGGATTAAAATTGACTAAAACTATACTCACATTGGTTTTTTGACTTTTGGTTATTAAGTATTTTTGATCTGATGGAAGATCTTAGTTTCATAAATAATAGGAATAGGGCAATCTTAAATCATGGCTTATTATTCATAGCTTATCTGTGGAGATTGATAATCTAAAGGTTCAACATGAATTAAAATTCTTACAGGAGCAAATTTTTCCTCTAATTTAACCTCAACTTCTTCTGTTATATCATGGGCAGTTTTGACATTTTCAGTATCAACAATTAAGTGCATTTCTATAAATACTTGTCGCCCTAATAATCCTCTGGATGCGATATGATGACAGTTAATTACTCCTTGTACTTGCATTACTACTTCATGAATTAATTCAGGGGCGATGGCCATTTCATCCACTAACCAAGGTAGGTTACTTTTTAACACTTCCCAACCGCTTTTTAATACCAAAATAGCCACAGGAAAAGCTAATAAATAATCAAGAGATTGTAGCCAAGGAAGATTCCAATTTTCTGATTGCCAAACAGCAATTAAACCAAGCAATACAGATATTGTTACCCAAACATCACTCATGGTATGAGTTGCATCTGCAATTAAAATATTACTGCCTAATTTTTGCCCCACTTTTCGCTCATAAAAAGCGACAAAAATATTAATACCTAAAATAAGGATTAAAACCCATAATTCTGGTCCATTAATTTTAACAGGATCACCGCCAAAAATAATTCTATTTAAAGCGCTAGTAAAAATTTCAAAACAAGCAATACCTAAAAATGCAGCGATACCTAAAGCGCCAATTGCTTCAAATTTGTGATGGCCGTAAGGATGATCTCTATCAGGAATAGGAGAAGAAAGTTGATTAGTTACTAAACCTAAGACATTATTGGCACTATCTGTTACACTATGTAAAGCGTCAGCTTGTAAACTTAAAGAACCTGTCATGATTCCAACTACGGCTTTTAATGCTAAAACAATAATATTTAATATTAAGGTAATAATAAGTACTTGACGAACTTTTTGACGTTTATCTTCCATGATAACCATAAATAATCAATCCCTAATCTTTTTTACTTTATTTAATTATAGGAGAAAAAAAATCTTAAATTTTATTAATTTGATCAGAATATTTGACAGTTAAACTTCTTTATTGAGAATAAATATCATGATTAATAATAGTTATTATAATTTAGATAAAATTACCGAACCTATTAGGAATGTAAAGCCAGAAATTAAAGCAATTGTAGAGCAAGTTTTACAATTAGAAAAAGATAAATTATCACAAAAAAATCTGCGCTATATTAATGATGATATTTTAAAAATAATCAAAGAAAATATACAATGAAAATTAACAGTTTACAGCTTTTTAATTTTAGACAATTTTATGGTAAAACACCGATAATTAACTTCGCTGGAGGAGAAAAAAATACCACTATTATTCATGGTAATAATGGGGCAGGAAAAACCACAATTCTTAACGCATTTACTTGGGTATTTTATGAAAGATTTACGGCGGCTTTTGCCTCTCCTAGTTTATTGATCAATAAAAGAGCAATTAATGAGGTAGAATTTGGCGTAGGGGTAGAGTGTTTTGCAGAAATTATTTTTGATCATGACTATAAATCATATCAGTTAAAAAGAAAATGTTTTGGCAGTCGAAATAAAGAGAATAAAATAGAAATTAATCAAACACAATTATTTATGATGGTAGCAGGAGATGATGGAAAATGGCAACATCCTATGGAACAACCTTCTGATATAATTGAGAAAATACTACCTAAAAGTTTACATCAATATTTTTTCTTTGATGGTGAACATATTGATCATCTTTTTCGAGTAGAAGAAAGACATAAAATTGCAGAAGATACTAAAGAATTAATTGGGGTAAAAGTTTTAGAAAGAGCAGTAATTCACCTTAAAAATGCTCAAAAAACTTTAACAGAAGAATTAAATTTGTTAGGGGATATAAAAGTTAAAAATTTAGTTAAACAACAACAAAATCAAGAAGATTTAACTATAAAATTAAAGACAGAAAGTAACTTAATTTCTCAAAGATTAGAACAATTAGAATTAGATAAACAAACTCTTTCTAATCAAATGTTAGCCATGAGTGGAATAGAAAAAATACAAGAATTAAAACAAAGATTATTAATAGAAGAAAAGGAAATTAGAAAAAATTTAATTACTACTCAACAAGCCATAAAAAAAGAAATTTCGACGAGGAGTTATTTAACTTTTTTATCTTCAACTATGGAAGAATTTAACGTTATCATTGAAGAGTTGAGAGAAAAAGGAGAATTACCAAGTGGCATAAAAAAACAATTTGTAGAAGAATTATTAAATAGGAATAAGTGTATTTGTGGTACAGAATTGCATCCAGAAAATGAACCTTATTTACAAGTAAAAAAATGGATGAATAAAGCTGGAAATAGTGATATTGAAGAAGCAGCTATAAGGTTAGAAGCTCAAAGTAGTAATATTCAATCATTAGTTGAACAATTTTGGATAGAAATAAATCAATATCAACAAAATATTAATGACTGGCGTATTCAGTTAGCAAATATTGAAAATCAATTAGATAATATTAACGAACAATTAAGACAATATCCAGATCTAAATATTCAAGAAATGCAAAAAAAATTAGATAATATAGATCAACATATTCGTCAATTAACTTTAAATGAAGGAGAAGTAAATTTACAATTAGACAATATCCAAGAAGATTTAATTAATATAGAAAAACAAATTAAAAAACAAGAAATAAAAGCAGAAAAACACGCTTTAATAATAAGAAGAATAGAAGCCACTGAAGAATCTATTAAGTGTATTATGGAAATTCAAAAAAGAATGGAAATTCAATTTAGATTAGCTTTAGAAAAACGTTTACAAGAAATTTTCAAATCTATCTCTTTTACTCCTTATCAACCTCGTTTAAATCAAAATTATGAATTAAATTTAATCGAAAATACCTCTGGAATTGCTTTATCTGTTGCCGCATCAACAGGAGAAAATCAAATTTTAAGTTTATCTTTTATTGGTGCTATTATTGATATGGTTCGACAATGGTCAAAAGAAAATAATTTAGTGGGTTTAGATTCAAGTAAGTTTCCGATAATTATGGATTCTCCTTTTGGTAGTTTAGACGAAATTTATCGCCGTCAAGTGGCTAAATGTATTCCTAAATTAGCAAATCAATTAGTTGTTTTAGTCACAAAAACTCAATGGCGAAATGAAGTAGAAACCGAAATGAATCCTTATATTAATAAACAATATGTCTTAGTTTATCTTTCTCCAAAAGAAGATTGTCAAGAAGATTCTATCACTTTAAATGGCATTGAATATCCTTTAGTAAAAAGAAGTGATAATCAATTTGAATATACAGAAATAATGGAAGTTAATATTTAATTTATGATTTTTAGTCTTCAGTTTTTAGATAAAATAATATTTAGAGATTTATTTTTAAAATTTTAATTATATACCGATAATTTAGGATTTTTATAGAAGAATAATTACGAAAAGATTATTTCCCTTAACTAATTACAATATCAAGATTTTATTAAATTTTACAACTTATGATAAATTAGTCTAATTCGGTTTTTGCCATCAAAATATTTAGTTATCACTTTTTTTACTATAACTATCATATAAATCTTTAATAGTTAGATCAAAATTTATCTTAAGAAATCTATTAATTTTCAATAATTCTCCAGTAAATCCTCTCACATCATAGTTTTTTTCTTGTAATGTTTTAACTAACTGATAATATTTATGTTCTTTTAATATTTGTTCCTCTAATTGCCTTTCTTCTTCTGATAATGTTTCGATACCTAATAATAATAATATTCCTTCTTTTATACCTTTAATTTGTTCTATTTTTAACGGAATATTTTGTAAAATACTTTTTTTCAATAATGCTTGTTTTATTTTTAAATCAACAGATTTTTCAGAACTTTTTGTCTTAATTACTTTAGAATTTTTAGGAGATGAATCTGATATTTTTTGAATAGTTTTAATTTGATTAATAAATTTATTTTGATTTTCTTTAAAATTTTTATGTATGATAGCGATTCTCGTTGAATCTCCTAAAGCTGTATGTAATTTAAGTAGTTTTTTCTCTTCTTCTGATAAATGTTTAAGCTCATTTTCTAACTGTTGAGGAAGATTAAATAATTTATTAATTACTTCTAAGGATAAACGATTATTATTAGTTAAATTTGCTATATCTTCTTGTATATCTTCTATTTTGAATTTAGATAAATCTACTTTTGCCTCTGCTATAATTTTTATATCTTGACGATTATCCCAAAAGATTAAAGTATCAAAATTATACTTATTTTTAGCTTCTTCTATTACTTCTTTTAAAAGTTTTAATACTAATTCGGGTTTTTCATTATAGTCAAATTGATAATGTTTAAAATTGAGATGTTTTTTATTACTAAACCAAGCATATCCAATTTCTGTGGGTTGTTTATAAATTTTTTCACCTATTTTTTTATCTTTAAATTCTAAATCTATATATACTATTTTTACCATGATTTTTTAGATATTTTTTGTCCTAAAGAACTAGATATTAATCATTGAATTTACCCTGATTTGAACTTGATATTTTCTTACTTTAATCTATCAATTAAAATAATACAATACCTAAGTATGATTGAAATTAACTTAAATAATATATATTATTACTTAAGACAAAAGAGAAGTTTAACTTTTTTAAAATTTAGGTTAAAGTTAATGGTAATAACTGAATCTAATCATTAGTTTATATATGCGCGCTTTATTAATTTATCCCATCTTTCCGCCTACTTTTTGGTCTTATGACAAAATTTTAGAATTAGTTAATCGCAAAGTATTATTACCGCCATTAGGATTGATTACGGTAGCCTCAATTTTACCCCAAGAGTGGGAATTTAAGTTAGTTGATCGTAATATACGCCCTGTAAGTGAAGCAGAATGGGCTTGGGCGGATGTGGTAATTATGTCAGCAATGATTGTTCAAAAAGATGACTTACTCAGTCAAATAAAAGAGGCTAAAAAAAGAGGAAAATTAGTGGCTGTAGGTGGTCCTTACCCTACTTCTGTACCTCACGAACCCCAAGAAGCTGGAGTGGATTTCTTAATTTTAGACGAGGGTGAAATCACCTTACCAATGTTTGTGGAAGCCATCGAGAAGGGAGAAAAATCTGGTATTTTCCGTACCACCGAAAAACCTGACGTGACTATTACTCCTGTACCTCGTTTCGATTTATTGGAATTTGATGCTTATGATTCTATGTCGGTACAATTTTCTCGTGGATGTCCATTTCAGTGTGAATTTTGCGATATTATTGTACTTTATGGACGAAAACCTAGAACAAAAACCCCTCAACAATTACTCAAAGAGTTAGATTATCTTTATGAGTTAGGTTGGCGGCGAAGTGTTTTTATGGTGGATGATAATTTTATCGGTAATAAACGCAACGTCAAATTATTGTTAAAAGCCTTAAAAATATGGCAACAAGAAAAACAATATCCTTTTCGCTTCAATACCGAGGCTTCTGTGGATTTAGCTGACGATGATGAATTGATGCAGTTAATGGTAGATTGTTATTTTGATGCGGTATTTTTAGGCATTGAAACCCCCGATGAGGATAGTTTACAGCTTACTAAAAAATTCCAAAATACTCGTAGTTCTCTTGCTGATGCTGTTGATAAAATTATTCGTATAGGATTACGCCCTATGGCTGGTTTTATTATCGGTTTTGACGGTGAGAAAAAAGGTGCTGGCGATCGCATAGTCAGATTTGCGGAACAAGTAGGCATACCTACCACAACATTTGCGATGCTTCAAGCCTTACCTAATACTGCGTTATGGCATCGTTTAGAAAAAGAAGGACGATTACGGGAAGGAAAAGATGGTAATATTAACCAAACAACATTAATGAATTTTGTGCCAACTCGCCCTGTGGAAGACATCGCTAACGAGTATGTGGACGCATTTTGGCGGTTATATGATCCCCATGCTTACCTAGATCGTATATATCATTGTTTTTTGAAATTAGGTGCTCCTAAAGCTCAACCTCCTGCTAAGTTACCTAGTTTAGTAGATCTTAAGGCATTAGCAATTGTAGTATGGCGACAAGGCATAAAGCGAGATACCCGTTGGAAATTTTGGCATCATCTTTTTAGTATTATCAAACATAATCCTGCAGTATGGGAACATTATTTAACTCTTTGCGCCCATAATGAACATTTTATGGAATATCGGGAAATTGTTAAAGTTCAAATTGAAACACAGTTAAAAGAATATTTAAGTCAAGATCAAAAATCCTTAATAACCTGTTAACTTATTGATTTATGTGGGCATTGCCCACTCTATTTGACTAAATTTAAAAAATTCTTATCTTAATGCTCGAATATTATATCTATATTCCTGTTCGTTTAAACCGTCTCCTTTAAAAGCTATATTACGAGGAATTTTTTGAGCCAAAGCTACTGCGCGATCGCCACCATTAGGATGAGTACTAAGTAAAGTAGGTGTTTTACCTCCTAATTGTCCTAATTTTGTCATGAAATTAACCATAGCTCCAGGGGCGTAACCAGCATCATATAATATTTGTAAACCCAAGTCATCCGCTTCATACTCGTCTTTACGGCTATAGGGTAAATCTAAGGCTAAAGCAACGCCTAATTGTACCGCTTTAGTTTTATCTAATCCAGCAGCACTTAATAACCCCTGAGTTACCGCTTGTTGTCGCATTTGTTTTTGAGAGTGACGAGCTACCACATGACCAATTTCATGGGCCATCACACTAGCTAATTCTGCTTCATTAGAGGCTTTTTTAATTAAACCTGTATTTAAGTAAATAAAACCCCCCATGGTGGCAAAAGCATTAATTTCAGGATTATTTACCACCTGAAAAGTATAAGGTAAATCAGATCTACTACTAACAGAAACTAATCTTTGTCCTATTTGATTAATATAATTAGATAAATCTCGATTTTGATATAATTTAACTTTTCTTTGAGCAATTAATTGTTGCCGTATTTGAGCGCCAAATTCAACTTCTTGTTCATCACTAATATTACTAATTTGAATGACTTGAATTCCTCTTAAAATCAATTCTTGCCAAGGAATAGCCTGAGTAATATTGGCATTACCCAATATCAAACTAAAAGTAATAGTAAAGAAAAGGATTAAATTTAATAATTTATGTTTTATATTAATCACGATAATCAAAATATATGAAAATACTTAATTTTGTTGACTGATAAAAATTTTAAAAGTTCCTGATAATAAATAGTCTTTTCTTAATTATAGTCTGTAAATTAGATAATCACAGGTTTTTGTCAACCTAAATCTTCTGAATATTTATTTTTCAATTATTAAGTTTATTAAACTAAATTTTCGATTTATAACAATTAATTTCGGTTATTTTTATCAAATTGTTAACTTTAATTTAAGTTTTAAAAAAATGTAATAATATATAAATTAATTAATATATTTTTAAGAAATCAAATTTTTACACTAATATTTTAAAACAAATAATTATGTCAAAACATATCTTAATCAAAAAACCTGTAGGAGAAATTTTAGAAGAAGCTGGATTAATTAATAGTGGCCAAATTCATGTGGCATTGATTGAACAAAGTATTTATACTCATTTAAAATTAGGAGAAATTCTCGCCCTTCATGGTTGGATTGATCAACAAACGGCGGATTTTTTTGCGGAAAAGATCAAACAATTAGCTTGTGATGACAAAAAACAACGAATGGGTTATTATTTTATTGAAGCTGGATTATTGAAAGAAAAAGATATAAAAGCAATCCTTGATGAGCAAGAACAATTAGGGATAAAATTCGGCTCTTTAGCAGTTTTAAAAGGATATATTAAACAAGAAACTTTGACTTTTTTTCTTACACATTTTGCTCCAGAAGGTATTGATACAAATGCGATTCAATATCTTGACAAAACTACTATAAATTCTAAAAGAGCTACAATTGTCGAAAACCATGAAAAAACTATTCTTTCCACTCAATCTCAAGTAACAACCCACAACAGTTACTATGATTTGACTATTCATGAAAAAATCACTATGGATGAGGAAGATTTAAAAGATGAGATTATTTGGAAAGGTTAATTCTTTTTAGAAATATATAGCTTTTTGTGTTATAAATTATTTACAAAGTTCTTCCCCCCGACGGTATAACTCACGGGCGTAATCTGTCCATATTCCTTGTCCCCAATAACGGAAACAGCTTGTTTGTAATAATAAATTATAAAGTAAGGCTTCTTGATAATCTGCTCTTTGTGTTACAGTGGGATCTTCTGCTACTAAACGATCATATTTTTGATGAAACATAGCACTTAATTTATTCATCGGCTCAAGGACATTTTCATAACCTTTTACCCAGCTTAAATCATTTGTCCATGATGCGCCATCCATGTGGAATTGATGATCATTTTGATTAAGATCGGCGATGGCACTTTCTACCGTAGCAGGAGTGATATTATAGCCAACTTTTGCCCAAATTTTATGTTGCCCCACTGGTTGACATATAGGATAATCTTCAGGGTGAATGCCGTTAGCTTCCACTAACTCAAGATATTCTGTACCATTAAAGCCCACGACATCGCTACCATTTTTAAGATCATACCATAAAGGTTGAAAACCACGAGGAAACTCATTCATCATCACGCCACCGTTTTCACCGTCAGCAATTTGACTAACACAAGAAGGAATAGAAACACCTTTAATGTCTTGTTTGCCTAAAGTTTTCGCTTCATGATAAGGTTGCATTTGTGCCACTAATTTTGTATCTGAGCCCTGAGTTTTAATTAAAGCTGTAATACTAATAACTTCTCCTCTGGAATTTTTGGCCACTAAACGATTAGGTATATATTTTTGTCTATGATCTAGCCCTGAACCATCGATATTTTCAACGGTATGTTCTTGAACTAATAACCAACGATAACCGCAATCTTTAAGCGCTTTAACATATTCATAAAAAGTGTCAGGATGGTTAGGAAGGTGCATTTCAGGAGGAGAAAAACCTTTTACCCGTGATAAGGCTTCTTCACCGAAAATAGAAGCAAAATGATGTTGCCATGCTTGAATTTGTAATTTTAAATCGGGAATTGGAGTTGAAGGTGCGACGGCGTGAGACCACATTGTACCTAACCACTCTACATAAGGCTGATATTGGCGATGGCAAGTAATGGTTTTGAGATTATCAATAACATCATTACGCTCCATTTGCTGTAAACCCCAGAGTAAATTGCCCGAATAATCTAACATGATGCGAGGGTTACAACCATCAGCAACTAATTGAGGGATAAATTCACCCATACGACTATAACACCAAGCAAAAACACTAGCGTTATGGTTATCACCGTCACCTTGATTATTAAACATCTGCTGTAAATTACAGATTAACGCTCCATTTTCTCCTGCTGGAATGGTGGGTTGGTGCATATGTAAAGCACAGGCAAATCCAGATTTTATGTGTTCTAATTTGAGATTAGTTTTAGGTAAATATACTTGGTTATTATTGTTAACTAAAGCTGATATTTTTGCTTCATTACCACTGATAGGAGGAAATAAGACAAAGGTTTTTGATTCTGTTGTGGCAATCATAAATATTTTTTTGTGAGGGAATAACTTAAGAGATTTTTTAATTTTTTGTTCTCTTTTGTGCCTTATTTTACCTTACATTTAATGAACATTTTTTCTTATTTTTTATAACTTAATTTAATATTATTTTACCTTTATTTAGAAAACTTAATATTTCTTTTACTGAGATCTTGCACCAGAACAAAAATACTTAATACTCTAAAGTGAGGTAATCAATTTTATAGCGGTTAGTATCAATTCTGAAACTCATTACTCATTACTTCTTACTCATTACTCCCCCTAGTCATGGGGTGCAAGATATGAGTTTTAGGTATCAGGTTTTTGACGGTATAGTAAAATTTACAGATTTATTTTTTAATCTTGATTATTCACCAATGACTTAAAATTGCTATATTTTTAATTATCAATACTTTATTTGAAAAGATTTTCTATTTATTCAGTAAACTCTATTTATGTCTGAAATTTTAGCACCTTGGAGAACGTTGTTACAAAGAGCATTACATCGTAATCGATCACAAATATTTAGTCGTTATTTTTCTTTAGCAACCATAAGTGAGGATGGTTTTCCTACTAATAGAATGGTAGTTTTTAGAGGTTTTTTAGATAATAGTAATCAGGTAAAAATTATTACTGATATTCGCAGTGAAAAATTTACTCATTTAACTAATAATTCTTCTAGTGAAATTTGTTGGTATTTTGCTAAAACAAGAGAACAATTTAGAATCAAGGGAAAAATAACATTAATTACGGAAATTTGTCAAGATAAAAATTTATTATCTGAGCGTGAAAAAGTATGGGAAAAATTAAGTATAAACGCAAAAGAGCAGTTTTACTGGGCAAATCCGAGAGAATTATTAACAGAAAATCCAGCAATAATTATTAATGAAATAGAAGAAAAAAAGCCTATATCTAATTTTTGTTTATTATTATTAAATCCACAAAAAGTTGATCATTTAGAATTGAAAGGAAATCCTCAAAATCGATGTATTTATGAGCTTATGGAAAATAATCAATGGTTGAAAACTATGGTTAATCCTTAATTTAATTTACTTAATTCTTGACGCATTAAATTCTCAACTTTGTTATATTCTTCTAAAATTTGAGGGATTAAAATAGTGGGTTTTTTCAGATTCCCTTTAATCATACAATGTTCTACTTCTTTTGATAATTGAGATAATTTCATCGCCCCTAAACTTTCACTACTAGATTTTAGGGTGTGAGCATTTATTTTAATTTCCTGTCTATCTTCATTTTTTAACCCATTAACTAAACCTTGTATTAATTTTGGAGTGTCTTCTAAATAAGCATTCATTAAATCGGCGAAAACCTCTTCAAATTCTTCCTCCCCTATCATTTCCCTTAATTGTGTAATCACTTTTGAGTCTAATGAAGTCATTATTTTCTCTGATTTCGGTTCTATTTGTATATTATTCATTATGTCTGAAACTGAGTTACTTTTTTTCAAATTTTTTAATTTTTGTACTAAACTTTCCACTCTCACTGGTTTTGATAAATAATCATCCATTCCTGCCGCTAAACAAATTTGGCGATCGCCTTCTCTAGCATTAGCCGTCATGGCAATAATATAAGGAGGATTACCATAAAAATTATTATTAGGAGTATTCCAAAAAGTGCGAATATGACGAGTGGCAGTTAAACCATCCATTTCGGGCATTTGTACATCCATAAGAATAAGATCGTAACATTGACGACGAAGAGTCTCTAACACTTCCAAGCCATCAGCAACCACATCAGCACGATAACCTAAACGCTTAAGAATATTAGTAATAACTTTTTGATTGATAACATTATCTTCAGCGATGAGAATTTTTAAAGGTGCGATATTAGCAATATTCTCAAAAGTAGAAGAAGGTAAAACCGAAGTAAAAGATTTTTGATAATGATTTTGTTTTTGACAAATTTTGACTAAAATATCTGATAATTGAGACTGTTTAATAGGTTTGCTCAAAGTTGCCCACCAATTAACTTCTTTCACAGAATTTTGTATTTCCAGATTACCAATAGAACTCAATAAAATCAACGGTAAATTTTGATACTCAGATAATAAACGAATTTGTTTACCTAAACTAACACCATCCATAGAAGGCATTTGCATATCTAAAATAGCTAAATCAAGGGGTTGCTGATTTTTAAGCATGGATAATGCTTCTTTTCCCGAAGAAGTAACAATGGTTTCCATGCCTAAGTTATGACACTGAATCATTAATACTTGGCGATTGGTGTCATTATCATCCACAATTAATACTTTTTTGCCACTTAAAACCTGACGATGAGGAGAATTATTAGCTAAAGAAAAATTAGAAACTTGAGTTTTAACCGTAAAACAGAACATTGAACCTTTGTCTTCAATTTTAGAAGAAATTTGCCAGTCAGGAGGAATTTCCCCTGCTAAATTACCTTTACTTTCTACCCATATAGTACCCTTCATCATTGTCACTAACCGCTTACAGATAGCTAATCCTAACCCTGTACCGCCATAGTTGCGAGTAGTAGAAGCATCCACTTGAGAAAAAGCCTTAAATAATTTATCCATACGACTGGCAGGAATACCGATTCCCGTATCTTTCACCGTAAAGATTAATTCATATTCAGTAACATGATTATTAATAATAACAGTACGATAAACTCCTACAGATAAAACAATTTCACCACTTTTAGTAAATTTAATGGCATTATTAACTAAATTAACCAAAATTTGCCGTAAACGAGTGACATCACCATTGATACTAAAAGGAATTTCTTGGGCGATAAAATAAATCAATTCGATATTCTTACTTATCGCTTTAGGTGCTAATAAATCGAAACATTCTTCTACCACCGTATTAATGGAAAAAGGTTGAGATTCTAACTCTAACTTTCCAGATTCTATTTTAGAAAAATCGAGAATATCATTAATAATAGTTAAGAGATTATCACCGCTAGTACGGATAATTTCAGCAAACTCTCTTTGTTCACTATCAAGATTAGTATCTAATAATAATCCTGTCATGCCAATAACCGCATTCATGGGAGTTCGTATTTCGTGACTCATAGTCGCCAAAAACTCACTTTTAGCCCGATTAGCTGCTTCTGCTTGTTCTTTTGCTAGTTGTAACTCTTGCTCTACTTTTATAGTTTTGGTTATATCAGTAATTGTACCTACTAAACGAGATGCTTGTTTTTGAGCATCACTGTCTCGTTTACCCTTAGCTAAAACCCAAATATATTCACCATTTTTATGTTTTAAACGATGTATATTTTGATATAGTTGCCCTGGATTAAAAGCTGATAAGTTAATATCCTGTAAATTTTGTTCTAAATCATCCTCATGAATTTGATGTAACCAACTATCAATATTATCTGGCAAAGGATTATCTTCATAACCAATAATGCGCATCCACGCTGGAGAATAATAAACTTTATTAGTGTTTAAATCCCAATCCCAAATACCATCATTAGTACCCGAAACCGCCAAATCATAACGTGCCTCTGTTTCCCGTAACGAATTTTCAATTACTTTTTTGTTCTCTATTTCCTCTTCTAATTTTTTTGTCTTTAAAATTAATTGTTTCGTTCTTTCTTCCACTTTTACCATTAAATTTTTGCGTGAATCTTCTAATTCAACAAATTTATTGTGTAGAGTTTGAATCATTAAATAATAATTTTCTGCTAATATTTCTAATTCCTTGATATTAGTTTTTTCCCAAAGAAAACTTTCATTTTCGATAATTTCATCGGATAAATGACTGGTAATATTTTTTAACTTATCTAAAGGTTTAACCAATTTTCGACTAACTCGATAGGCTAAGAAAAAAGCAATAATAATAGTAAGATAAAGAATACCTAAAGAATTAATATATTCTGATTGTAATTGATGAATAAAAGGTTCAGTTTTAATCTTAACGAAAATTGACCAAGAAACATCATTAATAGCTAATTTTTGAACATAAAATGATTTACTCCATCTCGACATAATAGGCATTCCTGCTTGAATAGGTAGCCATTGATAAATATTAGCTTGTAACGGGCGTATCTCATGATCATTAGAGTCAATATCATTTTGATTAGCGGTTAAATTATTACTAGCAATGATTTGATTTTTATTATCTAAAATAAAGACATCTGTATTTTTTTCAATATTATCTAAATTAAGAAAATTACTAATTTGTTTACTAGAAAAACCACCATAAACAAAACCATTCCATTGATTATTATTATCAGTAATAGGATAAATAAAACCTACATGACTTTCTTGTTTAAGGTTCTCTTGATGAATATTTGTTAAAATAGGTTTTTTACTTTCTTTGACTATCTGAAACTCATTTAAACTATGAGAATGTAAATCAATAATTGATTTCCCTAGTTGATTTTGATTCGGATAACTAGCAATAATAATTCCTTCTTTATTGGTGATAAATAATTCCTGAAAATCATTAAAGATATTAGTAGTCGTTACTAATTGATGTTCTAAAATATTCTTATCTGTGATAGAAGCTATTTCCGCCATCGCTTTTAGATGAACATTATACCAACTAATAAAAGTTTTGTATAACTGTTCTGTTTTATTATTTAATTCTCTAACAATTTGTTTATCAATTTCATTAATTTGATGATAACTATTAAAAATAGTAATAGTAAGAGTCGTAATTAAAATAAAACTTATAAATAGATTAAATAAATTTTCCTGAAAAGATAATACTATTTTTTTTTGTTCTTTTTTTATAATTTTTTGTATCGGAATATAATTAATAATCAGACTAGCAATTATAACGTTAAAAAGACTATTTATTGATTGTTTTAAAATAATTAAAGTTACCCCTAATACCGAAACTTTTAAAATATTTAAGTAAATAAAACTAACAAGAGGAGTACCAATAAATAACCAGTAAAGAATATTAATTAAAACTAAATTTTGACTTTTTCTACGCCAAAAATAACTAACAAAAATTGTCTCAAGAGTATAAACAATTATGGCATAAGGATGCCCCCACAAAAACCAAGTACAAATACTACTAAGAAAACCTGTTACTACCCCCCATAAACTTCCATAAAAATAAGTAACTAACCACACAAAAATTGAGCCAAAAATAAAATCAACACCAAAAAATAAAGGTAATTTTAAATAGTTACCTAAGTACGCTAAAATAATGAGAACAAATAATGAAAGATCAACAAAGTTTGTCTTACTTTTCATGGTTTATCATAGGGAATAGTGACGTTCTATTACTAATAATCAATAATAAATATTAGCTTTTTGTTTAATAATTAATAAATAAAACAGCTAAATAATATCAAATATTAACAATACTTACTTAGCCGTTATTCTCATTATAAATTATGTGGTTAACAATACAATATTTGATCTATTAGGTAAGACAGTCACTATCATCAATTATTCCAATGCCATTTGGTGATACCTCCAGAAGCATCAATCAAAGTAACTCCTTTGTCCTTTAACAAATCACGGATGCGATCGCCTTCCTGATAGTTTTTAGCCTGACGAGCATCTAACCTTTGTTGAATTAAAACCTCAATTTCTGACTCAGTAATAACATTAGAAATATTTTCAATTTCGTTAGAATGAGCTTCCAAACCTAAAATTTGAGCTAAATTCACTAAAGTATGCCATTTATCTCCTAATTCCTGACTAGATTGACTGGTTTTGCCCTCATGGGTTAATAAATTCCCCTCCTTGCGTAAATCCTTTGCTAATTCAAAGAGGATAGCTAAACCTGCGGCAAAATTAAAATCATGATCAACGGCTTGACAGAAGTGATCTTGAACTGATTTAATAAAACTAAGATTGGCTTTCTCTGTCCAATTTAGTATTTCTCTATACTTAACTCCAAAAAGTAAGCCTTCTGCTAAAGTATGCCAACCATTAGTTACAGCTTTTAAAGCCTCATCAGTGAAATCAAGGGGCTTACGATAATTAGCTTGAAGGATAAATAAACGAATGGCCATGGGGTCATATTTTGCCAATAAATCCCGAATAGTAACGAAATTTCCGAGAGATTTAGACATTTTTTCCCCGTCAACTTTCACCATACCATTATGTAACCAATAACGGGCTAAAGGTTTACCCGTAACGGCTTCCGATTGAGCAATTTCGTTTTCATGGTGAGGAAAAATCAAGTCATTTCCCCCCATGTGAATATCAATAGTTTCCCCTAACATATCCCTCACCATGGCTGAACATTCGATATGCCAACCCGGGCGCCCTTTTCCCCAAGGAGAATCAAAACTAGGCTCATCAGGTTTAGCGGATTTCCACAAAGCAAAATCAAAAGATTCTTGTTTCACCGCTTCACTTTGATTAACTCTACCACTAGCACCAGTTTGTAAATCTTCTAATTTTCGCCCTGATAACTTACCATAATCTTTAAACTTACTCACAGAATAATAAACATCACCTTGAGTTTCATAAGCATAACCTTTTTGCTCTAATTCCCAAATTAATTTTTTGATGCCATCGAGGGCATGAGTCGCACGAGGATAAGCGTCAGCAGGTTTAACATTTAGTCGTTGCATATCCTCAAAATAAGCCTGAATAAAGCGCTCAGAAATGGCCTCCATAGTGGTATTTTCATTTTTGGCACGATTAAGAATCTTATCGTCAATATCTGTAAAATTTTGAATATATTTAACTTCGTAACCTCTCCAAATCAAATAAGATCTTACCACATCCCAAACAATGCAAGTTCTTGCATGACCTAAATGACAATAATCATAAGCAGTGATACCGCAACAATACATATTAACTTTAGGGGGATTAACGGGGATAAAAATTTCTTCTTGATTAGTGAGGGTGTTGTATAAAGTTAAATTCATTTTTCAGGTTTCAGGTTTCAGGTTTTAGGTTTTAGGTTTTAGGTTTTAGGTTTTAGGTTTTAGGTTTTAGGTTTTAGGTTTTAGGCTTCGGGTTTCGGGTTTTAGATACATCCTATTCCTAAATCATTTGTCTATATTTTCAGCAAAGTTTTCTAATACTTTTAATTATTCAATTCTAATAGCTGAATGCTAAACTTAATCAACCTTTTATTGTAAAGCACTTTTATCCTATAAACAAAAAAAAGTCCCCAAAGTAGGGGATTTAGGCGCACAATTAATTATTTATTTCCGTTGATTCTTTCTGTTTTTGCATTTCTATCATTCTTTGTTGCTGTTGTTGTTTGAAATCTTCGGCAGCGGAGTTAATGTTCTGGTTAGTATCTTCAGCGAAATCCGCACCATTACGACTATTAAAAAAATTGGCGTTGTGAATTAAATCCATGGGGTTAATACCGTCTCCATAAAAAGGATTTTTTTCGTTACTTTGAAAAGGTTGCGGTTGCCCATTTTTAATGGTTTGAGCGTTAACACAGTTATGAGTTATGGTAATTAAACTCAAGCTAATTATTATACTAGCTACAATTTTTGAATTAGTGATATTTTTCATCGATTTATCTCTCTAAGTTATTAATAAGTAAGTAGGGAAAAGGTAAAAGGTAAGAGGAAGAGGCAACAAAGATTTTTAGTTATTCTTATTAATTTTAAAATATATAATTGCTAAATGCTTTAATTTATAGCAATCTTTAAATCATTGGTTAATTTTAAATAAATATAGACAGCTAAAACCTCACATAATAGGATTACTATATATTTGACTGAATATTAATTTTATTTGTTTCCTTTTTTTGTTTTTTACTCATTTTATTATCATCAATTTTTTGAAAATCAGTATTTTTATGCACTTACATCTTTCTTGTAGGTGATACCACCCTTATTTTTTAAAGAGAAAATCAAGATATTTTGGATGATTTTTTTAAGCAAAACGACGACTTAATAAAGGCTTAATTGATAATAAAATTACTACATCAAAAGCGAGTAATAAACATAAAACCGTGACAAAATTAAAATTACCCCAAGGGGTATTCATTACGACACTAGCGAAACTCCAATCACTATTTTGATAAATATAGCGTATGGGCTCGATGGCATAAGTTAAGGGGTTTAAACTGGCAATAATTTGTAACCATCCTGCCATGAATGACAAAGGTGCTAACGCCGTACTCGCAAATAATAAAGGTAAATTGATTACGAAAATAACAGCTAATAATTCAATATGCCCAGGTAAAGCAAAGGCAAAACCGAGACTAAGCCCTGTTACTCCTAATACGATCAAAAATACTATTAAAGCGATCGCACCTAATCCCAAAAGATGAGGTAAACCAGCACCAATAAAAGCACTAGCAATGATGATAACGGCGGTTTGAATAAAACTGAGGGTGATAATATAAATAGTGGAAGCTGCCACGATGGAAAAACGAGAGGCGAGAGGTGCTACTAATAGTCTATTTAAAAAGCCAAATTCTCGATCAAACATGATGGGTAAACCAGCATTTAAAGCCCCAGAAAAAGCGGTAAAAATAATAATACCGGGTGCTAAAAATTGTCCGTAGGTTATGTTATTTTCAAATAAATTTTCAGGAGCATTAAAAAATAAAGCACCAAATAAAATTAACCACATAAAAGGCTGAATAACTCCAGCTATAAGACTTGACGGGCGACGTTTTAACTGAATAAATAAACGTTTTGTTAGTGCTAAAGTTTCTTGTAAAAAGTCCCTAAAAATACTATTTTTTACCTCTATTTGAGTATCTAAATTAGGAGATAAAATTTCTGTAAATTGGTTAGGGGAAATACTTTGAGTCATAATTATTTCTGTTTAATAAAAAATATAAATAAGTTTAATTTTAATCTTCTAAGAGTGGAAAAAAAGAAATTATTTCAATTCCTAATTACTCATTCCTAATTATTTCATCGCTTGTTTTTTTTCTGCTTTCAAATCTCGATTATTAGAGGCTTCTATTTCGGCATCAATCAAGGTTTTTCCTGTTGCGGCTAAATAAACATCGTCTAAACTAGGGCGAGATTGACTGATACTAAACATCGGTAAATCATTTTCTATGAGAGTTTGTTCTATTTTACTAATAGGATTACTTTTTGGGGTAACAATTAGGTTTAATGAATTGCCTTGAGTTTGATTAATGATAATTTTTTCCACAAAAGACAATGATGATAATTTTTCTTTTGCTTTTTGTGCTTCTTCAAAGTTCGCAAATTCCCTAATTTTTAAGGTAATGCGATCGCCACCTAAACGATCTTTTAAAGAAGAAGGACTACCTTCGGCAATAACTTCACCTTGATCAATAATAGCTAATCTATCTGCTAATGCGTCTATTTCTTCTAAATAATGACTGGTAATTAATACTGTTGTACCAGCTAATTTAAGTTGACGCAAAAAATCCCAGACGATGGTGCGACTTTCGATGTCTAAACCCACAGAAGGCTCATCTAATACTAACACTTGGGGTTGATGAAGCAATCCTGCTGCTAAATCAAGACGTTTACGAATACCCCCTGAATAAGTGCCTGTTTGGCGATCGCTATATTCTTGTAAGCCTAATAAATTCAATAATTGATCAATTCTTTTTTTTGCCAGAGACAGAGGTAGATGATAGAGAGAGGCTTGTAAATTTAATAACTCTCTCCCCGTTAAAACCTTATCAATAGCAACCTCTTGAGCCACATAACCCAACTTTTGGCGAACTTGTTTGGGTTGAGTGATAGCGGATACACCACCAACTAAAATCTCTCCAGAGTCAGGTTGAGCAAGGGTAGTTAAGCATCGGATAGTGGTAGTCTTTCCTGCTCCATTTGGTCCTAATAAACCAAAAATTTCGCCAGTTTTGACGGAAAAAGAGATATTTTTCAGAGCTTTTACTTGACCGTAACTTTTTTGTAAATTTTTAAGGGTAATTACATCACTCATCTTACTTAAACACTCTTTCAAGATTATATTGTTAATGCTCTCATATTCTGGCAAAAATAATCAAGAGACTTATTGTCAAAATTGACAAATGAGGGTTATTTTTAAACAACTTTTTTCAGGATAAAAATTCCCCCAGAATTGGGGGTTAGGGAGCTTCTTCTCATTCAATTCCCCCAGAATTGGGGGTTAGGGGCTTCTTCTCATTCAATTTTCTAGAATTGCGAGGTTAGGAGGCTTTCAGAATTGGAGTTAAAAGATTAAACAGAAACAGTGGTTTTACGACGACGACGAGTAAATTTAGAATCTATTTCTTCCTCTTCTTTCGGAGTCATAACTTCAGTAATATTCCCGTTACCATTATCACCCATAGTTTTAGGAGTATTTTCCTGTAACTGTAGCATAAAGATAACTAAAGGTTCGCTATTTAATTCTCGTTGAATTAATCGTCCTAAATTTGTTTCAACATCAATGCGGATACTGGTCCAATTAACATCATCATGACCATTTAATAGTAAACTACTTTTGACCCGATCTGTAATCGTTTTATCAATAGTACGAATAATCATCCGCTCAAGGGAAGCTATTTCAATTTGGCATACCACACCACGCAAATTAATTTGTGGTTGACTTAATAAACGCCCTTGATTATCAATACTAGCCGCAATAGTAATAACACCATCTTCAGCTAACTGTTGACGCTCTTCCATGACACTATCATGAACTACCCCAGCAGTATCAACTAATTGAATACCCGAAGGCACTTTATTTCCTTTACCGATACTATCTGCCGTTAATTCAATGGTGTCACCATTTTGAATAATCACGATATTTTCTGGGGGAATACCAACACTTTGAGCAGTTTTCGAGTGTTGTACTAACATTCTATGCTCACCGTGTACTGGTACAAAAAACTTAGGTTTAGCAAGGGATAACATTAATTTTTGATCTTCTTGACAACCATGACCAGAAACATGAACTCCTGCTTGTTTCCCATAAACTACGTTTGCTCCTTGCATCATTAAACGATCTATAGTATTAACTACCGCAATAGTATTACCCGGAATCGGACTAGCAGAAAAGATAATGGTATCACCTTGACGAATTTTTACCTGCCGATGTTCGCCCTTAGATATTCTTGTCATAGCGGCGAATTTTTCACCCTGAGAGCCAGTGCAAAGAATTAATACCTCATTTTCTGGTAAACCGCTTAAATTGCGTAAAGGCACAAATAAATTATCAGGTACTTTGATATATCCTAAGTTACGAGCATGAGCGATCACGTTTAACATCGAACGTCCCACTACGCCTACTTTACGATTATATTCCATCGCTAACTCTAGTAACATATTAACCCGATGTACAGAAGTAGAAAAAGTTGTTACCATTAAACGCCCTGATGCTTGGTTGAAAACCTTTTCTAATCCGGGATAAACTGCTCTTTCTGAGGGTGTAAAACCGGGTACTTCAGAATTAGTGGAATCTCCTAATAAACATAAGATGCCTTCTTCCCCTAATTGAGCTAAACGGTGTAAATCGAAATATTCTCCATCTACTGGAGTATGATCAATTTTATAATCTCCTGTATGAATTAAAACACCGATGGGGGTATGAATTGCCAGGGTAAAACTATCGGCGATAGAATGGGTATTACGAATAAACTCAACTTTAAAATGTTTTCCTATTTTGACAACTTCACGGGGAGAAACTGTTTTAATGATGGTACGCTCATGTAATCCAGATTCCTCTAGTTTATCACGCAAAAGAGCCATAGCTAAACGAGGACCATAAATTATGGGGGTGTCAATTTGTTTGAGGTGATAGGGAATACCTCCCACATGATCTTCATGACCATGAGTTACAATCATAGCTTTTATTTTTTGTTGATTTTCCTTCAAATAAGTCATATCAGGTAAAACAACATTAATACCGTGCATTCCATCCGTAGGAAAACCAATACCCGCATCCACTAAAATAATTTCGTCTTCATACTCATAAACACAAGTATTTTTACCTATTTCATGCAAACCACCGAGAGGAATAACTTTTAATAACGGCTTATTATTTCTTGATGGAAGGATTACCACAGGTTTTTCAGGGGCTGTAGTTTTTCTTTTTCTTGCTTGAACTTTATACATATTTGATGTTTCCTTTTCTTGATAAATAAATGTGATTAAAAACTAAAATTAATTCTTGCACTTAGTCTTTTAGAGCTTTTTAAGTTTAAGAATATAGTAAAAATAAACTTAAATTGCCATTATAAAATTCAAAGACTAAAGCTTTTACTACAAAATGTTCTATGTAAAAAACATTAGTTATTCCCTCCTCAAAAAAACAATTTATTTTATCTCTTTCATTTAATGAAAAAAACTTGTTATCTGACTTTAAAATAGTATTAATTTAATGATATTTACTATTTATAATAAGCTCAAATCTTTTAAAACTTTCTCTACTTCTTGTTGCTGGTTTATTGGCAAAGAAGTTAAAGGTAATCTGACATTACCAACATCCCAACCTATTAATTGAAGGGCAAACTTGACTGGAACGGGATTAGTATTACAAAACAAAACTTTAAATAAACTATACAATTTTTGTTGAATTTCTTGAGCTAAAATGTTATCACCTTTTTCGTAACCTCTAATCATTTTTTGCATTTGGTTGCCGACTAAATGACTAGCAACACTGACAACTCCAACACTTCCTACACTCATCATCGGTAGGGTTAAAAAGTCTTCTCCTGAATAAATCAAAAAATCTGAAGGTGCAAACATTCTTATTTTAGCACTTTGTTCTAAATCTGCACTAGCTTCTTTGATGGCGACTATATTATCTAAATCTTGAGCTAATTTTGCAGTGGTTTGGGCTTCTAAGTTTTTTCCTGTCCTTCCCGGTATATTATACAACATTATGGGTACATCCGAACAAGATTGAGCGATGGCTCTAAAGTGTTGATATAATCCTTCTTGAGGTGGTTTATTATAATAAGGGACAACTTGCAAACTACCATCAATACCGATTTTACTGGCTTTCTGAGTATCTTTGATGGCTTTAGCGGTAGAATTTGAGCCTGTACCCATAAGAACTTTACCACGATGACCGACGGCTTTTTTAACAACTTTCAGTAACTCATATTTTTCCTCACTTTCGAGGGTAGGAGATTCACCAGTAGTGCCACAAATAACTAAACCGTCACTACCATTATTAACCAAATGATCAGCTAATTTTTCAGCGACACCATAATTAACAGTTAAGTCCTCGTTAAAAGGTGTTACCATTGCGGTTAAAACTCTACCAAAAATATAATCACTCATTATTGTCTATCAACGGAAGGTTAAAGTAGGGACATTGCCCATAATTTAGATTATTATATCGTAAAACGACATTTTACTAGGGCAAAAATAACTTGATATTTATTACTATCAACGGGTGCGACAGGACTCGAACCTGTGGCCGACTGCTTAGAAGTAAGGTGATATAATTAATTTATTAGAAAATATCAACGTTATAAGTTTATTTTGGCTATTCAAGTTGATAAAAAATGATCCAATTATGATCTAATTTTGATCCATATTTGATCCACTTTTCTAAATATTTCAATTAATATCATCTTATATCACTTTTTTTTAATGATACCTGAGAAAAGTTACAGACCTTCTGGAATAAAAATTACTATTCAGAATAGAAGCGGTTTAATTCGTTTAATTTATACTTATCAAGGACAACGTCAATTTATTAGTTATCCTTTAAATTACTTTGATTCTGAAAATCAAAATATTGCTATTGCTAAAGCGACGGAAATTCATAATGATATTTATCTTTATGATCGCTATGATGAAACAAAAGAAAAATATAAGTTAAATTATCAAAAAAAAGTTATTCCGATTAACCCTGATTTAACACAAATTACCCTTAAAGAACTATGGGAATATTATAAAAAAAACAAACAACATATTTCTTTAAAAACTAAACAAGTAACTTGGTATCCTATAGATAAATTATTAGATAATTTTATTCCAGTAGAAAATGTTGCTGATTTTGTAGAATTACTTAAAGAAAATTATGCTTTATCAAGAGTTGAAAAAATATTAAAAAGTCTCAGTGCTGGTATTAATATGTCAATAAAACACGGTAAATTCAAAGGACAAAATTATTTACCTAACATTATTTATGACTTAAATGTAAAAAAACATAAACAAATTAAATCATTTAATAAAGAAGAAGTTAAAGCGATATTATCAGCATTTAAAAATGATACTTATCTAAGTAAATATAGTGGTATTAACTCCCATAGTTTTTATTATTATTTTGTTGCTTTTAGATTTTTAACGGGTTGTCGTCCTAGTGAAGCAATAGCGTTAACATGGAATGATATTATTGATAATAATGGAAAAATGTGGATTAAATTTGACAAAAGATACACTGATAATGAGTTAAAAGAAGGTACTAAAAATGGTGTTTATTGTCGTTTATTTCCAGTTAATAAACAACTCTATGAATTATTAAAAGAAATTCCAAAAAGACATTCTAAACTGATTTTTCCTAACTTAAATGGTGATTATCTTGATACTCATAATTTTTCAAAAAGAATTTGGAAAAAAATACTGAATCATTTAATCAATGATGGTTTAGTTAAAGAATATTTAACTTTTTATGATATTCGACATTGCTATACTACTCACCTATGCAGATCGGGTAAAGCTGATTTACAAACTATAGCTAATATTGTTGGTAATTCAGTACCAACTCTGATCAGAAATTATTTAGCAGTAGATGAAAGTTTAGAATTACCAGAATTATTTTAAGAAAAACAAACATTCATTTTAAGATACTTTAAAAGGGCTTATTTGCTCTTTAATTATCTCAAGATATAATCACAAAGACTATAACGTAAACAACGCAAATAAACGTATATATCTTGAGAGTTAATAATACCAATAATTCTATGATTTAAACTTACAAAGTAAACATAATACCTTAATCTCACTTGTTACAGTGAAAAAAGAGCTATTAAGTATGTTATAATCTAATCGTCAACAATAGTTAAAGTTCACTTGTTACAGTGAGTTATTGCATCCATGCACAAAAACAACTTAGATAACCTAAAACCATTTAAGAGTAAATGGCAAAATACCCCAACAAAATTAATCAGAATACCTGAGACATTTGAAGATGAAATCTTAGCTTATGCTTATCAATTAGATTTAGGAATTAAACCTAATGATTCACTTGTTACAGAGAAACTTAAAGAAATAGTAAATAAAATTAATAATCAAGAATCTGGTTATAAGGTTAAGTATGCTAATAACTTAATCAAAGATATTAAACAATTAATAAATGAGGATAATTAAATGAGTGAAAAGAGAAAAAAGAAAATAATAAGATTTACTGCACACCCAAATATAGATAAAGCATTAAGGCAATATTGTGAAGAAAATAATGTTTTAATGTCTGAGGTTTTACCATTAATATTAATTGACTTTTTATGGAATGCAAAAACAAGTTCACCAGATGTGAAAAATTTGATAAAAAGAATGCAAAATGAAGATATGTGGACAAGCCGTTTAAGCCCAGTAAAATCTGATCTTGTCATGAATAAAGACTTAATGAAAATAGTTTTACGTCATGCTTTAGATCCTGAAATTTTTATACTTTTAATGGAGAAAATGAATAAATCAAAAAATGACCAATAAATGTGTTGCTACAGTATAATAAAAATAATCCCTTCAGTAATTACCTGAAAGGATAAACTTAAAAATAACAATAAAAGGTGTTTTTAGGGTACACCTTACCAAAAACCCTTTTTTTACTGTAACTAGCAGTAAAAACAATCAAAAATAGTCAAATTTAACGATAATCTTATGTTACCAGAAAATAGTCAAATTAACGATTTTTTAGAGTGTCTTGGGTACGGTGAAGGGGAAAAAGTTTTCATTAGAACTATTCCCTTAGATAAAGAGAAGCCGCCAAAAAAAATTACTCTAACTTATCCCATAACTGAAATACCTAAACAAGAATCAGGTTATGGTGTATATTTCGTTGTTAATGGTCAAGGTAATTCTAAGAAAGATATTAAAACCGCAAAAGCCTTATTTTGTGAGTTTGACAACCTATCTTACGATGAACAATTAACCATATTAGCTAAATTTAATTTACCATTTCCAACTATTCGACTATTTACGGGGGGTAAAAGCATTCATCATTATTGGGTATTTGATGAACCCGTACCAATTGAACAATGGCAAGAATTAATCAAAGACTTAATTGATTATATCGGATCAGACCCAGCAGTAAAAGATCCTTCAAGACTAATGAGATTACCAGATTATTTTCACTACTCAAAAGATGAAAACGGTAATCTAATTCAAGGAAAAAAATCAAAAGTTCTTAGCGGTTGTTTACATACTTACTCTTATGAAAGTTTAAGAAATATTATCCCTCGCAGTATCCCTAAAGAAGTTAAAAAAGTTATGAATAATCATCAAGTTACTGATTATCAGGTTATTAGCTTTATCAAAGATGTCGTAAAACCTCATCAAAAAGGTAGTAATACTTATGATAATTATAGAAAATTATTAGGAGCGATAAAACAACTTTATGGAGAAGATATTGCTTTAAATATTGGTGATATTATCGGTTTAGATGATGATTATAATTGGTCACAAATTATTGAATCAACTAATGGTAATTTTGGGTTAGGTACTATTTATTATCAATTAATAGAGTTAGGATTAATCAATAAAAGTCAATGGTCAAATTTGTTTAAATCAAATCAATCGCAATCTAGTAAAGTCACTGTTACAAGTGAAAAAAGAGACTTTAAAGAGCATACTACAAACAATGAAAATGTCATCAATGATTCTTGGATCAATATTGCAACTAATGAATTATTTAATGGTAATTGGATCAGTTTAAATAATGTTTTATATCAATATAATGGAAATTACTATGAAGAAAAAGAAACAGTAATTATTAAAAAACAGATTGTTAATTGGTGTTCTAATTATATTGATGAAAAAGGTAAGAAAAGTAAAGCTAATCCGACAAGTGTAGAAAATGTTTTTAAATGGGTAAACGCTTTATTTGGAGTTTCACCTAGTCAGGTTAATTGTGAAGGGATACCTTTAAAAAATGGTTACTTAGCATTAATAAAAGATGAAAATAATAAGCCAAAATTTGAATTAAGAAAATACTCTCATGATGTTTATTTTACTTATCAAAGTCAGGTTAACTATGATCCAAAAGCAAATAAAGAACCAGCAAATAAATTATTAGAATGTATCGATGAACCGTATAAAAGTTTATTTGTTAAAACTCTTAGTACAATTTTAAGTTTCAAAACAATCAAGGAAATGTGGGACCGAATAAAAGCCCTTTTGTTAATTGGTGATGGTAGCAACGGAAAAGATACCGTAAGAGAAGTAATAAGTTTAATTTTAGGTGAACAGGGCATAACAAGCTGTTCTCTCAATGATTTTTCACAATCAAGAGGTTTTAATTTAGCTCGACTTGCCACTAATCCTAAACTTAATTGGAGTAGTGAAAATAAAGAAATTAACATTGATTCAATTCAATCTCTTAAACAAGCAATCACGGGTGATCCATTATTTATTGAAGGTAAAGGAAAAGATGGTTTTGAGGTTAAGTTAAATACTTTATTTGTGTTCAATACTAACCATAAGCCTGATTTAAAAGGTAATCAATTCGCTATTCAATCACGACTGACCTTAATTCCCTTCACTAAAACCTATTCCATGAACCCAAAACAAGGTGAATTAAAAGCAGATCCAAGATTTAAGCATGATAAAAACTTTCTGGTTAATGATGTTGCACCAGCGTTATTAAATTTATTGATTGATGCTTTTGGAGATGTTTACCAAAACGGCATTAATTATCAACAATCTGAAAGTTACTTTAATGAGGTCATTGAAGAAAATAATCATCTAAGAAGATTCTCTAATGACTTAGGATTAATTTTCACGGGTGATGAATCAGATCGGTTAAGTATTAGCGATATATATAGCAAATTAATTCAATGGTATTTTAATAATGGCTATTTAGAGTTTGAAACCAAAAACGAAAAGGTAAAAAATATTTGGTTAGATGATGACAAAAAAGATCCTGTCGTCAAACTAAGTAAAGATTTAAAAACAAGAATTTTAGAGCTATTCCCAAAAGTAAAAGAAAAAACTATTCATCAAAAAAAATATTTATCTGGGATAAAATTTGATCTTGACTCCCCTGACTCCCCTAAAAATTCTAAAACTATTGATAATAAAGAGTTTGAGGGCAATCATGTTGACTCCCCTATTGACTCCCCTTTGACTCCCCTATTGACTCCCCTAACAACTAATCTTGACTCCCCTAATCTCAAAAATCAATCAATTTTCAATCCATCACAAACTCAAAATGACTTATCTGAGTCTAAAACTGATCTGATATTTAACAATAAATCTGATTTTCAATATATAAACAATAATTATGAACCAGATTTTATAAAAAATGAAAGTAAAAATCAAAAAAATGAGTCAGGGGAGGCAAAAAATGAGAGTAAAAATCAAAAAGGGGAGGCAACATGGGAGGCAAAAGGGAGGCAAAAGGGAGGCAACATGGGAGGCAACATGGGAGGCAAAAACCCTAATAAAATCAATACTTTTACAAAAATAGGGGAGGCAACATCAAAAAAAGTGAGTCAAGAAAAAAATGAAGTTGATAATGTTCAATTTTTTGAGTCAGATATAAAAGAAAAAGACTTTAATAATATGATAGAAATAATTAATATGTATTTAGAGCATTTAGGATTCTTTTCTATGAGTGAAAAACATTCTTTCATAGAAAACCAGATAAAACGATCTTATAAAAATGTTTTTGACTTATCGGACAAAGAATTAGTAAATCTTTATGAGTTAGCAATTTCTTCATAAAAATTAGAAAAAGCCTCATATTCTATGGTGCAAAGTGTTGCACTTTACTCAAGAATCAAGGCTAAAGTAAATTTTTTGATAATCAACATAATGTTCAGTACATTCTCAGACCTTAGCTGTTTGTATTTGTACTGAATATTAAAAACTATTATCAGATTATTTTGAGAATCATTATCAAACTCTTTTTTTGTTTCTGATTGCCTGTGCTTATATCGGCCTTTAAGGGCCTACATAAACATATAACTGAATTAGTTAGCTTTTAACCGTATCTAAATTGTTCACAAAGGTGTACAAAATTGTATTGTGTTTATCTACAAGTTTGCGGTTTTTGTAGTGTCAATTTCGTGTTAATTAGGTTCTATTTTTGATCTCTGTTGATCTTGCGGTCCTTTAGAGGGCCACAAGATCAACAGAGATCTAAAGAAGATCTAGTTACAAAGATGAATATAACCAGTTAAAAAAGAGTCTTAAAACTGATCCAGAAATGATCCACTTTATACTTTCATAAAAAACAGAAATACTAACACAACAAATATTAGAAAAAATGATCCAGAGATGATCCAGTTTTTATATATGTTAAATACAATTAGTAGAGAAAAAAGCTAGAAGTATTGATTTTAAAAGACGGGTGCGACAGGACTCGAACCTGTGGCCGACTGCTTAGAAGTAAGGTGATATAATTAATTTATTAGAAAATATCAACGTTATAAGTTTATTTTGGCTATTCAAGTTGATAAAAAATGATCCAATTATGATCTAATTTTGATCCATATTTGATCCACTTTTCTAAATATTTCAATTAATATCATCTTATATCACTTTTTTTTAATGATACCTGAGAAAAGTTACAGACCTTCTGGAATAAAAATTACTATTCAGAATAGAAGCGGTTTAATTCGTTTAATTTATACTTATCAAGGACAACGTCAATTTATTAGTTATCCTTTAAATTACTTTGATTCTGAAAATCAAAATATTGCTATTGCTAAAGCGACGGAAATTCATAATGATATTTATCTTTATGATCGCTATGATGAAACAAAAGAAAAATATAAGTTAAATTATCAAAAAAAAGTTATTCCGATTAACCCTGATTTAACACAAATTACCCTTAAAGAACTATGGGAATATTATAAAAAAAACAAACAACATATTTCTTTAAAAACTAAACAAGTAACTTGGTATCCTATAGATAAATTATTAGATAATTTTATTCCAGTAGAAAATGTTGCTGATTTTGTAGAATTACTTAAAGAAAATTATGCTTTATCAAGAGTTGAAAAAATATTAAAAAGTCTCAGTGCTGGTATTAATATGTCAATAAAACACGGTAAATTCAAAGGACAAAATTATTTACCTAACATTATTTATGACTTAAATGTAAAAAAACATAAACAAATTAAATCATTTAATAAAGAAGAAGTTAAAGCGATATTATCAGCATTTAAAAATGATACTTATCTAAGTAAATATAGTGGTATTAACTCCCATAGTTTTTATTATTATTTTGTTGCTTTTAGATTTTTAACGGGTTGTCGTCCTAGTGAAGCAATAGCGTTAACATGGAATGATATTATTGATAATAATGGAAAAATGTGGATTAAATTTGACAAAAGATACACTGATAATGAGTTAAAAGAAGGTACTAAAAATGGTGTTTATTGTCGTTTATTTCCAGTTAATAAACAACTCTATGAATTATTAAAAGAAATTCCAAAAAGACATTCTAAACTGATTTTTCCTAACTTAAATGGTGATTATCTTGATACTCATAATTTTTCAAAAAGAATTTGGAAAAAAATACTGAATCATTTAATCAATGATGGTTTAGTTAAAGAATATTTAACTTTTTATGATATTCGACATTGCTATACTACTCACCTATGCAGATCGGGTAAAGCTGATTTACAAACTATAGCTAATATTGTTGGTAATTCAGTACCAACTCTGATCAGAAATTATTTAGCAGTAGATGAAAGTTTAGAATTACCAGAATTATTTTAAGAAAAACAAACATTCATTTTAAGATACTTTAAAAGGGCTTATTTGCTCTTTAATTATCTCAAGATATAATCACAAAGACTATAACGTAAACAACGCAAATAAACGTATATATCTTGAGAGTTAATAATACCAATAATTCTATGATTTAAACTTACAAAGTAAACATAATACCTTAATCTCACTTGTTACAGTGAAAAAAGAGCTATTAAGTATGTTATAATCTAATCGTCAACAATAGTTAAAGTTCACTTGTTACAGTGAGTTATTGCATCCATGCACAAAAACAACTTAGATAACCTAAAACCATTTAAGAGTAAATGGCAAAATACCCCAACAAAATTAATCAGAATACCTGAGACATTTGAAGATGAAATCTTAGCTTATGCTTATCAATTAGATTTAGGAATTAAACCTAATGATTCACTTGTTACAGAGAAACTTAAAGAAATAGTAAATAAAATTAATAATCAAGAATCTGGTTATAAGGTTAAGTATGCTAATAACTTAATCAAAGATATTAAACAATTAATAAATGAGGATAATTAAATGAGTGAAAAGAGAAAAAAGAAAATAATAAGATTTACTGCACACCCAAATATAGATAAAGCATTAAGGCAATATTGTGAAGAAAATAATGTTTTAATGTCTGAGGTTTTACCATTAATATTAATTGACTTTTTATGGAATGCAAAAACAAGTTCACCAGATGTGAAAAATTTGATAAAAAGAATGCAAAATGAAGATATGTGGACAAGCCGTTTAAGCCCAGTAAAATCTGATCTTGTCATGAATAAAGACTTAATGAAAATAGTTTTACGTCATGCTTTAGATCCTGAAATTTTTATACTTTTAATGGAGAAAATGAATAAATCAAAAAATGACCAATAAATGTGTTGCTACAGTATAATAAAAATAATCCCTTCAGTAATTACCTGAAAGGATAAACTTAAAAATAACAATAAAAGGTGTTTTTAGGGTACACCTTACCAAAAACCCTTTTTTTACTGTAACTAGCAGTAAAAACAATCAAAAATAGTCAAATTTAACGATAATCTTATGTTACCAGAAAATAGTCAAATTAACGATTTTTTAGAGTGTCTTGGGTACGGTGAAGGGGAAAAAGTTTTCATTAGAACTATTCCCTTAGATAAAGAGAAGCCGCCAAAAAAAATTACTCTAACTTATCCCATAACTGAAATACCTAAACAAGAATCAGGTTATGGTGTATATTTCGTTGTTAATGGTCAAGGTAATTCTAAGAAAGATATTAAAACCGCAAAAGCCTTATTTTGTGAGTTTGACAACCTATCTTACGATGAACAATTAACCATATTAGCTAAATTTAATTTACCATTTCCAACTATTCGACTATTTACGGGGGGTAAAAGCATTCATCATTATTGGGTATTTGATGAACCCGTACCAATTGAACAATGGCAAGAATTAATCAAAGACTTAATTGATTATATCGGATCAGACCCAGCAGTAAAAGATCCTTCAAGACTAATGAGATTACCAGATTATTTTCACTACTCAAAAGATGAAAACGGTAATCTAATTCAAGGAAAAAAATCAAAAGTTCTTAGCGGTTGTTTACATACTTACTCTTATGAAAGTTTAAGAAATATTATCCCTCGCAGTATCCCTAAAGAAGTTAAAAAAGTTATGAATAATCATCAAGTTACTGATTATCAGGTTATTAGCTTTATCAAAGATGTCGTAAAACCTCATCAAAAAGGTAGTAATACTTATGATAATTATAGAAAATTATTAGGAGCGATAAAACAACTTTATGGAGAAGATATTGCTTTAAATATTGGTGATATTATCGGTTTAGATGATGATTATAATTGGTCACAAATTATTGAATCAACTAATGGTAATTTTGGGTTAGGTACTATTTATTATCAATTAATAGAGTTAGGATTAATCAATAAAAGTCAATGGTCAAATTTGTTTAAATCAAATCAATCGCAATCTAGTAAAGTCACTGTTACAAGTGAAAAAAGAGACTTTAAAGAGCATACTACAAACAATGAAAATGTCATCAATGATTCTTGGATCAATATTGCAACTAATGAATTATTTAATGGTAATTGGATCAGTTTAAATAATGTTTTATATCAATATAATGGAAATTACTATGAAGAAAAAGAAACAGTAATTATTAAAAAACAGATTGTTAATTGGTGTTCTAATTATATTGATGAAAAAGGTAAGAAAAGTAAAGCTAATCCGACAAGTGTAGAAAATGTTTTTAAATGGGTAAACGCTTTATTTGGAGTTTCACCTAGTCAGGTTAATTGTGAAGGGATACCTTTAAAAAATGGTTACTTAGCATTAATAAAAGATGAAAATAATAAGCCAAAATTTGAATTAAGAAAATACTCTCATGATGTTTATTTTACTTATCAAAGTCAGGTTAACTATGATCCAAAAGCAAATAAAGAACCAGCAAATAAATTATTAGAATGTATCGATGAACCGTATAAAAGTTTATTTGTTAAAACTCTTAGTACAATTTTAAGTTTCAAAACAATCAAGGAAATGTGGGACCGAATAAAAGCCCTTTTGTTAATTGGTGATGGTAGCAACGGAAAAGATACCGTAAGAGAAGTAATAAGTTTAATTTTAGGTGAACAGGGCATAACAAGCTGTTCTCTCAATGATTTTTCACAATCAAGAGGTTTTAATTTAGCTCGACTTGCCACTAATCCTAAACTTAATTGGAGTAGTGAAAATAAAGAAATTAACATTGATTCAATTCAATCTCTTAAACAAGCAATCACGGGTGATCCATTATTTATTGAAGGTAAAGGAAAAGATGGTTTTGAGGTTAAGTTAAATACTTTATTTGTGTTCAATACTAACCATAAGCCTGATTTAAAAGGTAATCAATTCGCTATTCAATCACGACTGACCTTAATTCCCTTCACTAAAACCTATTCCATGAACCCAAAACAAGGTGAATTAAAAGCAGATCCAAGATTTAAGCATGATAAAAACTTTCTGGTTAATGATGTTGCACCAGCGTTATTAAATTTATTGATTGATGCTTTTGGAGATGTTTACCAAAACGGCATTAATTATCAACAATCTGAAAGTTACTTTAATGAGGTCATTGAAGAAAATAATCATCTAAGAAGATTCTCTAATGACTTAGGATTAATTTTCACGGGTGATGAATCAGATCGGTTAAGTATTAGCGATATATATAGCAAATTAATTCAATGGTATTTTAATAATGGCTATTTAGAGTTTGAAACCAAAAACGAAAAGGTAAAAAATATTTGGTTAGATGATGACAAAAAAGATCCTGTCGTCAAACTAAGTAAAGATTTAAAAACAAGAATTTTAGAGCTATTCCCAAAAGTAAAAGAAAAAACTATTCATCAAAAAAAATATTTATCTGGGATAAAATTTGATCTTGACTCCCCTGACTCCCCTAAAAATTCTAAAACTATTGATAATAAAGAGTTTGAGGGCAATCATGTTGACTCCCCTATTGACTCCCCTTTGACTCCCCTATTGACTCCCCTAACAACTAATCTTGACTCCCCTAATCTCAAAAATCAATCAATTTTCAATCCATCACAAACTCAAAATGACTTATCTGAGTCTAAAACTGATCTGATATTTAACAATAAATCTGATTTTCAATATATAAACAATAATTATGAACCAGATTTTATAAAAAATGAAAGTAAAAATCAAAAAAATGAGTCAGGGGAGGCAAAAAATGAGAGTAAAAATCAAAAAGGGGAGGCAACATGGGAGGCAAAAGGGAGGCAAAAGGGAGGCAACATGGGAGGCAACATGGGAGGCAAAAACCCTAATAAAATCAATACTTTTACAAAAATAGGGGAGGCAACATCAAAAAAAGTGAGTCAAGAAAAAAATGAAGTTGATAATGTTCAATTTTTTGAGTCAGATATAAAAGAAAAAGACTTTAATAATATGATAGAAATAATTAATATGTATTTAGAGCATTTAGGATTCTTTTCTATGAGTGAAAAACATTCTTTCATAGAAAACCAGATAAAACGATCTTATAAAAATGTTTTTGACTTATCGGACAAAGAATTAGTAAATCTTTATGAGTTAGCAATTTCTTCATAAAAATTAGAAAAAGCCTCATATTCTATGGTGCAAAGTGTTGCACTTTACTCAAGAATCAAGGCTAAAGTAAATTTTTTGATAATCAACATAATGTTCAGTACATTCTCAGACCTTAGCTGTTTGTATTTGTACTGAATATTAAAAACTATTATCAGATTATTTTGAGAATCATTATCAAACTCTTTTTTTGTTTCTGATTGCCTGTGCTTATATCGGCCTTTAAGGGCCTACATAAACATATAACTGAATTAGTTAGCTTTTAACCGTATCTAAATTGTTCACAAAGGTGTACAAAATTGTATTGTGTTTATCTACAAGTTTGCGGTTTTTGTAGTGTCAATTTCGTGTTAATTAGGTTCTATTTTTGATCTCTGTTGATCTTGCGGTCCTTTAGAGGGCCACAAGATCAACAGAGATCTAAAGAAGATCTAGTTACAAAGATGAATATAACCAGTTAAAAAAGAGTCTTAAAACTGATCCAGAAATGATCCACTTTATACTTTCATAAAAAACAGAAATACTAACACAACAAATATTAGAAAAAATGATCCAGAGATGATCCAGTTTTTATATATGTTAAATACAATTAGTAGAGAAAAAAGCTAGAAGTATTGATTTTAAAAGACGGGTGCGACAGGACTCGAACCTGTGGCCGACTGCTTAGAAGGCAGTTGCTCTATCCATCTGAGCTACGCACCCATAACACGCTTAATTATTATAACTTGTTTTCTTTTGGTTTAGCAAGTCTTAGTAAAAAATAGTACATTAATTTTTCATGAAATGAAGTCTTGATGCTTAAGATGTTTTTTGGTTTTTTTCATGGGGTAATGAGATTATTTGATGGTTAAGTAAGATAAAATAAGAGGTTACAGAAATTATTATACAAATTAATCATGTCCGTTAGAGTTAGAATAGCACCATCTCCTACTGGTAACTTACATATAGGCACAGCGCGTACAGCAGTATTTAATTGGTTGTTTGCAAGGCATCATCAAGGTACATTTATTTTAAGAGTTGAAGATACAGATTTAGAGAGATCTAAACCAGAATATACTGATAATATTAAGTCTGGATTGAGTTGGTTAGGGTTGCATTGGGATGAAGGGCCATTTTTTCAAACTCAGAGATTAAATTTTTACCGTCAAGCTATCCAAACTTTACTTGATAAGGGTTTAGCTTATCCTTGTTATTGTACTTCTGAAGAATTAGAAGCCATGCGAGAAACTCAAAAAGCTAATAATCAAGCACCTCGTTATGATAATCGTCATCGTCATCTATCTTTAGAAGACATCGCTAAATTTGAAAGTGAAGGCAGAAAACCTGTTATTAGATTTAAAATTGATGACCATGAACAAATTGTATGGCATGATTTAGTTAGAGGTAACGTTACATGGCAAGGTAGTGATTTAGGCGGTGATATGGTAATTGCACGCACCCCCGAAAATGATGGCGATCGCTTTGGTCAACCGTTGTATAATTTAGCAGTAGTGGTGGATGATATTGAGATGAATATTAGTCATGTGATTCGAGGAGAAGATCATATTGCTAATACAGCTAAACAAATATTATTATATCAAGCATTAGGGGTAAAAGTACCTGAATTTGCTCATACACCATTAATTTTAAACTCAGAAGGTAAAAAACTATCTAAACGAGATGGCGTAACTTCTATTGATGATTTTCGGAAGATGGGATTTATTGCCCCAGCATTAGTTAATTATATGACATTATTGGGGTGGACTTCTCCTGATGGGGAAGAAATATTTACCCTGTCTGAAGCTGCGACGAAGTTTAGTTTAGAAAGAGTGAATAAAGCTGGAGCAAAATTCGATTGGGATAAGTTAGATTGGTTAAATAGTCAGTATTTACATAAATTATCTTCAGAAGAATTGTTATCCTTATTAATTCCTTATTGGCAGGAAGCAGGTTATCAATTTAATATTGATACAGATAAGGATTGGTTATTACAACTTACTGCCTTAATTGCGCCTAGTTTAACTCGTCTTACCGATGGAGTGAAAGAAGCGGCTTTATTTTTGAAGGGTAGTGTTATTTCTTCCCCAGAAGCCACAGAATTTCTTACTCAAGAAGGGGTTAAGGAGGTTTTAGAAGCAGTAATGAAGGGGATAAAATCTGATTTGACTTTGTCAGAAGCCAATGATATTATCAAACAAATTACTAAAGATTTAAAAGTAAAAAAAGGTTTAGTAATGAGATCTTTAAGGGTAGGTTTAACAGGAGAATTACATGGACCTGACTTAGTACAAACATGGTTATTATTAAATCAAAAATCCATAGATAAAACTCGTTTAAAATTAATCATTAATAACTAAGATTTGTTGAAAATTTCTTTGTAGAATTGGAGGATAAAATAAAATCTTCTCCCTTTCTATGGTTTTATCTGGTTTGAATTAATACTTTCGTCTCAATTGATTATGAAGACAGGCAAGATACCACATATAATCGTCAATTTTATAATTAATAGCCTGATTAATATATAAAAAAGAGTTTATGGAATCTTTTTGCGCTTCATAATATAAACCAATATAAAGATTAAGATAAAATAAATCTCGAATATTTTGAGTTTTAAGGGAATATAAAAGGTTTTCTACAGATAATTTCCCAGCAAAAAGTTGATATATCTCACCCATAAATAAAGGCAAATCATGGTTAATCGGAAATAATAATTCCATTGCTGTTAAGGAATTTTCTAATTGAGCGATACAAAGATAGTACCAAAGAGTTTCTTCTACATCCTGAGAATTGACACTTAAATCTAACTCAAATTGTCTTGCACCTTTACTATATTTGCCTAAATAATAATAAGTTATACCTCTTTGCCAGAGATAAGGAGTTAGTTGGGGATTTAATTCTTCTGCTTTATTAAAATCTTGCAATGATTCAAGCAATCGCCCTAGTTTAAAGTATATCATTCCTCTACAAATATACATTTTAGGATCAAAAGGAGATATTCTTAATCTTTTATCATATTTACTTAAATCGCTTTCTAGTATCAAGGTATCAATCATGAAGTTTACAATTTGCCATAAAAAAACTATGCTAAGTATTCTGATTAAAGAAAGGAACTTTTTAATCAAAAATACGTCATTAGATAAAAATTTATTAATGTTATATCAAGTAAATATTAGTCATTGATGAGAAACTTATTTATAATCCTAGAGAAATAAATAATAAAACGAAAAATGCTGGTATGATTTACAAAAATCAGTATATCATTAAAACAAATTTATATTACTACTTTATTTGGTGTGCAAGGAGAATAGACAAATGAAAGAAATAGATTTAAGCGGAAAGCCGTTTCATTTTATCGGCATTGGTGGTATTGGAATGTCTGCATTAGCCTATATTTTAGCCAAAAGAGACTTTCCCGTTTCTGGATCTGACATCCGCACTACTCATATAACGGAACGTTTAGAATCCGTTGGCACACAAATTTTTACTACTCAAATCCCTGAAAATCTCCACAAAATAACTAACTCTAAGGTAGATTCCCTTGCTTACGATACCACAGAAAGTAATAACTGTCAAGCTCAGATCATCTGTTCTACGGCTATTCATGATAACAATAAAGAGTACCAAGAGGCAGTCAATAAAGGTTATTCTATTTATCATCGCTCAGATTTATTAGCCGCTTTAATTAAAGATTATCAGAGTATTGCCGTTGCTGGAACTCACGGTAAAACTACCACGAGTAGTTTAATTGCTTATATGTTATTAGAATGCGGTTTAGATCCTACTGTGATTATAGGAGGAGAAGTTACCGCTTGGGAAGGTAATGCTCGTTTAGGTAAAAGTCCTTATCTAGTAGCAGAAGCTGATGAGTCTGACGGATCTTTAGTAAAACATCATCCTGAATTTGGTATTATTACGAATATAGAATTGGATCATCCTGATCATTATGAATCTTTAGAACAATTAATTAATATTTTTCAAGAATTTTCTGCTCAATCTAATACTGTTATTGCTTGTGTTGATTGCCCCGTTATCAAAGAAAATATCAAGGCTACTCTCACTTATAGTTTAAACCCTGATAGTAACGCTAATTATATAGCTAAAAATCTCATCCATACTCCCTACGGAAGTCAAGCACAAATTTGGGAAAATGGTCATTTATTAGGTGATATATCCTTATTATTATCAGGAGATCATAACATTAGTAATGCTTTAGCCGCCATCGCCCTAGGACGTAAATTAGGTTTAGAATTTAATATCATTGCTCAAGCCTTAAGTACATTTGAAGGTGCAAAAAGAAGATTTGAGTACAAAGGAACTTATCAAGGTTCGACATTAATTGATGATTATGCTCATCATCCTAGAGAAATTTTTTGTACATTACAAGCAGCTAAGGCAAGATTACCTCAATATCAAGCCAAAAGATTAGTGGCTATTTTTCAACCTCACCGTTACAGTCGCACAGCTACTTTTTTACAAGAATTCGCCCAATGTTTTACTCAAGCAGATGTAGTGATTTTGACGAATATTTATAGTGCTGGAGAAACTAACACTACTGGTATTGACGGAGAAAAACTTGCCCAAACAGTTAAAAAATATCATCCCAAAGTCTATTATCATGATAATTTATCTACCATGACAGCATTTTTGGCTGACTTTATCCAACCTCAAGACTTAACCTTGTTTTTAGGTGCAGGAAATCTCAATCAGATTATACCTCAATTGCTAAAACTCAATCATGAATCTTTAGCACAAGCGGCCTAAATTAAGTAATAAGTAATAAGTAATAAGTAATAAGTAATAAGTAATAAGTAATAAGTTATTTTATCTCAACAGTCTTCTTCTTTTCGGTTAATTTGTGTGGAGTGAAAATGTTATGAAAAATATACAAACAGACTCTTTAAAAAGTCCTATCTCATTAAAAGGAAGTGAATGCCTTATCCATCATTCCGTAGCTTTATCTCAATATACTTCTTACCGAGTGGGGGGTATTGCTCAATGGTATGTTGAGCCACAAACATGGGACGATATTCAAGCTATTTTTGAGTGGATAGAAAAACAACAAATTCCCTTTACTTGTTTGGGTGCTGGTTCTAATTTACTTGTGAGTGATACTGGTATTTCAGGTTTAGTTTTAAACACTCGTCATTTCAAAGACTATAGCATTGATGAAGAAAGTAATACTATAACCGTTGGGGCAGGATATTCTTTACCTAAACTAGCATGGAAAGCCGCAAAAAAAGGGTGGCAAGGCTTGGATTGGGCTGTAGGTATCCCCGGCACCGTTGGGGGAGCTGTGGTGATGAATGCTGGGGCTCATAAGGGCTGTATAGGAGATATTTTAGTTAATGCCGTAGTTGCCTATGGAGATGGTAGTATTGAGATTTTATCTAGGGCTGATTTAGAATATGCTTATCGTTCTTCAAAGTTACAAAATAAACAAGCCTTAGTGTTAAAAGCTAGTTTCTCCTTACAATCGGGTATGGCAAGGGAAGAAATGTTAAAAATTACTACTAATAACTTTAGAATTCGTAAAAATACTCAACCCTATGATAAGCCTAGCTGTGGCAGTGTTTTCCGCAATCCTTATCCCAAGGCGGCAGGGTGGTTAATCGAGCAAATTGGCTTAAAAGGCTGTCAAATTGGGGGGGCGCAGGTTTCTCATCGTCATGCTAATTTTATTATTAATTCTGATAATGCTACCGCTAGAGATATTTTTACTTTAATTAATCATGTGCAGGAAGAAGTTGAGAAAAAATGGTCAATCTTATTACATCCTGAAGTAAGATTATTAGGGCAATTTTAATTAAGTAGGGGTTGCCTCATAGTGTTTTGGTGAAGGTAGGTATCGGGTGTCAGGTATCAGGTGTCAGGTTTTAAAGAATGAGTTTATAGCTAATTAGTAAACTATTCTTTATTCAAATTTAGACAATAGTTGAAATTATTAATTAAATTAGATTGAATTTGAGGAGAAAAATATTGTTGTGTTAAAGAGGTTTTAGTGAGGAAATTATTAATAGTTTCTATCCATTGTTTATCTCCTTTTGGCAAAAGTAAACCGTAGTAATCACATTTTAATGGTAGAGTTGGCACTATTTGATAATCTTGAGAATTATTTAGAGAAGATAACTGATTTTCTAAGGAAATTTGAGTATCCATAATGGCATCAATAGAATTATTTTTCAAGGCTTCAATTTCTTGTTTTTTCCCTTCTATTCCTTCAAAATATATGGGTTTAGTTTTAGGATATTTATTCTGTAAAAAATTATCAGTATTAGTATTTTTTAAAACTCCTATTTTAAAATTTTCAAGGAATTGATTAGGATTAAATTTATTAGTCAAAGTTTTTGGGATTAAGAAGTAATTACCCGTGACGAAAAAAGGTAGTGAAAAACTAACTTGATTATTTTCTTCTCTGATAATATTACTACCACATTCTAAATGGACTTGATTCTCTTTTACTAAATTAAAACGATTATTAATATTAGAAGGAAAAATTTTTATATCAAGGGGAAAAGGTAAATCTAATTGAGTTTCTAAATAACTAGCTAATTCTTTGGTTAAAAATTGACAAAAACCCCCCCATTTTCCTTGATTATTAACATAACCAAAAGGATAATTATTTTGGGGATAAGCTACTTTTAAAATACCAGTGTTTTTAATTTCTTCTACTATTGAATTATAATCATCTTCTAAGGGAAAAGAAACTACTAAAGGTGGTACTATTTCTAAGGGTAAATTATCACCATAAATTTGTTTAATATTTTCTGGAGTAAGGTTAGTTATTTGATTTATTTGTAAGTTTTTTCCCTTGGAAAATTCAGCAAAACTAGCAGTAAGATAGGGTAAAAATTCTTGGTTATTATTTAAGTATTTTTCCATAAAAGCCACTGCTATCCCTTGAAAATAATTGCTAGTAACATCTCTATTATTTCCGATTAAAATCTCAGGTAAATAATCTGCTGTAAATTCTTGCGCTGGTTTTGTTGAACTAAAATGAGTGCCTGATTGATAAAATAAAAGATGTTTAAATGGACTTTTTAACCAAATAAAAGGATGAATTTGCTCAATGACTACAGGCGTAATTATATCATTACTACCTCCTGTTATCATAATTGGTATTTTAATCTGACTAAGGCTTTGTGATCCAAAAATTCCACTGATGAGAGGATGAGTTGCGATTACGGCTTTAATTCTTGAATCATGCAAATTATATTCAACGGGTGGTAAATGACTCCCTTGACATTGCAATATTAATGAAGCATTTACTATCACCTGATCTTGACTACATTCGGCTTTAAGTTGTGGTATATTTAAGGGAGCTCCTGCTAAAGATAAAACTGTTGTACCACCTAAAGAGTCACCTATAGCTCCTATTTTGTCTAAATCGACTCTATTTCGCCATTTTTCGTCTTGTGAGGCTAATAATGTTAATTTATCGATAATAAAACTTAAATCTTGAGGTCTTGCTATATATTCTATCGGACTTAAGACACTGCTTAACGTACCTTTTAACAATTCTTCTCTATATTGTAAGTCACTACCAACGTGTTGAGGTACAGCAACTATAAAGCCGTAAGAGGCTAAATGTTCGGCTAAGTTGGCGAAATTCTCTCTTAATGAACCAAATCCATGAGATATTAAGATAAGAGGCTTTTTTTCTTCAGTATCACTAGGAAAATAAAAATCTACCTCAAAATTATATTCTCCGACAAATCCTTGTTTTGTCTGTCTTAAATCTTCTCTTGTTAAAGTAATCGTTTCTTTTGTAACGTTATATTTTCCTTTTTTACTTAAATTATTGAGATTTTCTAAATTTAAAATACCTTCTTTTTCTTTTTCTATATTTGATTGATTAATAATTGCTTTTGTTACGGCTTCTCTATAACTTTGATAAATAAAAATATCATCTTTTAATTGTACTAATAATTCTAAATTAACATAAATATAATCAGTGGGAAAAGAGCGTAAAACATCTAAAATTGTCCAAGAAGACTTTTGATTAGCGGTAGTTAAAATAGCACCTCTAATGGCATAAAAACCGTTTCTATCTTTATGGGTAGAAATAACTTTTCCTAGTTGTTTAAGTAAATCTTCCCCTAGAGAAGTGCGAGTAAGTTTTGATAAAGTAATGGTTTCAAAATTATAAGATTTATTCAGGTAAATTCTAATTTCTGCTAAAGTTTTTTTGTCTAATGATGAGGTATATTGTTTTAAATCTTGAGTCATTTCTCCTGTAGTCGCAAATTTTTCTAAGGAGTCAATAGAGAGAGGAAAAATAAGTGATGAATAGACAAAATTAATTTTTTCAGCGGCTTTAATGGATAAAGGAAATAAAATATTTAACCCTAGACAAAAACTGGTTATTAAAAATTTTTTTAACATAATTAATAATTATAATCTTCCTAAATTATTGGTGATATTTTATAGCGGATAAATCACTGCTAATTAAACATAATTAATTTATTAACTTACCTATACTAATTCTAAATCATTCGTGAGAAATGGATTATTAATCAAAAACTATTTTAAAATCTTTTAGGATAAATATGATCATCTTTAAATTTTATATCAATTTTTATTAAAAAATAAGAAAGAAATGATCTTTGTGGTTATTTAAGTGTTAGATTAGTGTTGACTTATTTCGAGAATTACATTAAGTTTTTAAAAGATGAAATTACAATCTAAAACTAGCAAATATTCTAGTATTTTTATCGGTTTAACTTTATTATTTTCACCTTTAGGAGTTATTTCTCCTCATTTTCAAAATCCAGTATTAGCTCAAAATAATCAAATTAATTTATTAAGTCAAGGAAAAGGTATATTTACATTAGGTAATAGAAAAGCTCAAAATGTCAATTCTGCTTCTGTCACTTTAAAAGGAAATAGAGCAAATTTAGCTATTATCTTAGATAATAACCAAACTATACGCTTTGATGGTACATTTACTCGTCAAAACTCCCAACAGGTAAGAATTAATCTAACTAATTCGGGTAATGCTGATGCCAGAGGAGATATTTTATTAGAGTATCGCAATAATAATATTACCTTATTAAATGGTAAAGGACGACTTGATGGACAAAATTTTAATCTTCTTTTCCGAGAAAATAACAGCAATTCTAATTCTGGTGGGAATAATAATAGTCTGAATATCCAGCAAACTGGTGAGGGGTTGTTAAATATACAATCTCGTCAAACTCAAAATATTACTTTTGTCACTATTACTGTAGATAATCGACAAAAAGCCAGAATATCTTTAGGTTTAAAAAATGGCAATGTGATGAATTTTGAGGGAAAACAAACTCAAAAAGATGCTTATAGCATCAGAATCCAAGTCAATAATTCTGGTATGGCTTCGGCAACAGGATTTTTTAATATTGAGTTGGGTAGTCGTAACTCTATTAATAATATTATCGGACAAGGGACTATTGATGGACAAACTTTCTTAGCTAATTTTCGATAATTTTCAATAATTTTTCTCTTAATTTAAGTGTTGCTAATGTGGATAAAATGTTAGCAATAACTTAATTTGTACTCATAATTAAAGGGAATAAAAAACGGCATTTTTTTTATAAAGTTACAACAATTCTAGTTAGCAAAATGCACAATCATCTTAAATATTGAAGTCATTTGCAAACAATGATAAATTAAGCCAAGATGTCGTTGCCTTTCGATATTTATGTTTTAATGGTTTATCGTAATCACACGATGCTTAATTATTGACATTCAACATGACTCAAGCAGAATATTCAGAAGAAACAAAATCACCTCTTTTCTATTGGCGTAAAACCAGCATCCTTGGGAAAATTATTGGTTTATTGTCACATTGGCAATCAAGTAGTTATCTTTTAGGTTATCAAGATATTATTGCGACTATTTTAATTTGCTTAGTCATTATTGCTGCACCTTTTACCAATAATACTCTTATTGGTTTAATCTTATTCGCTAGTGGTATATTTTGGGCATTGTTAACCATTTCTGAAATCAAAACTAATCAAATCACTTCCATTCATTTATGGATTTTTGCTTATTGGTTAATTTCTGTAGTAGCAACGGCTTTTTCTCCTCTCAAATCCGAAGCCTTTTCAGGATTAATCAAATTTACCCTTTATCTCCTCTTTTTTGCCTTAGCTACGAGGGTTTTTCGTCATCCTAAATTACTTTCATGGATTACAACATTTTATCTTTTAATTTCCTTAATCGTTAGCAGTTATGGCATTAGACAACAATTTCTCGGCGTAAAGCCTCTTGCAACATGGAATGATCCAACTTCTCCTTTAGCTGATGCCACAAGGGTTTATAGCTATTTAGGCAACCCTAATTTATTAGGTAGTTATTTAATTCCTGCCGTGGCTTTTTCCGTAGCTGCTTTAATACTTTGGCAAACTTTACCTCAAAAAATCTTCGCTGGTTTCCTCTTAGCTATTAATACTTCTTGTGTTTATTTTACTGGAAGTCGTGGCTCATGGATTGCTTTATTTGTCACAGGAATTATTTTTTTATTAGGGTTAAAATTTTGGTGGAATGAATATTTAACCCCTTTTTGGCGTAAATGGTTAATACCCATCGCCATCGGTGGTTTTTTCGCTTTACTCGGAGTTGGCGCTATTTTTAGTGAAACTTTGAGGTTGAGAATTTTAAGTATTTTTTCTGGTAGAGGAGACAGTAGTAATAATTTTCGTATCAATGTGTGGACGGCTGCATTTAAAATGTTTCAAGATTCACCTTTAATTGGAATAGGACCGGGTAATGAAGTTTTTAATAAAATTTACCCTAACTATATGCAAACAAAATTCACCGCTTTAAGCGCTTATTGCATTTTTCTTGAAATCACTCTCGAAACTGGAATTATCGGTATTATTAGCTTTCTAGGGGTTATTTCTGCAACTTTTTATCGAGGAATAGGAATTATTAAATATATGAAACCGAAAAATAATCTACAAGCGATGGTAGTAATTGCTTCTTTAGCCGCAATGGCTGGTTTAGCAACTCAAGGTTTAGTTGATACGGTTTGGTATCGTCCTCAAATTAATACGTTATGGTGGTTATGTGTCGCTATTATTGCCTCTTTTCCTGTCTTCAATTCCTCTACCAAGAATCATGTTAACTGATTTATCTACCTATTCTTTGCCTATTCTCATTGTTACTATTTATATTAGTCTCTTATTAGTAATAGCAGAATTTTCTCGTCGTTACACAAAAGTTGATAGTGAGTTTACTCGTAAAATTGTTCACATCGGCACAGGTAACGTTATCCTACTGGCATGGTGGTTTCATATTCCCACTTTTATGATTATCTTTGCCTCTATCATAGCTTCTTTTGTTGCCATCGTATCTTATTTTTTGCCCATATTACCTAGCGTTAACGGAGTAGGAAGAAAAAGTTTAGGTACATTATTTTATGCTATGAGTATCGGTATTTTAACAGGATTATTTTGGGAAAATGGACAACAACAATATACCGTCATGGGAATTTTAATCATGAGTTATGGCGATGGTATGGCAGCATTAATCGGGAAAAAATGGGGGAAAAATTCTTATCAAGTATGGGGAAATAAAAAAAGTTGGGAAGGTTCATTAACTATGACTTTTGTTAGTATATTGATAACCCTAATAGTATTAACTTTTACCGATAATTGGCAACTAGAAAATATGATAATTGCTTTAATAGTTGGTATTTTTGCTACTATCTTAGAAACTATTTCTTATATCGGCATTGATAATTTGACTGTACCAGTTTTTGGTGGAATTTTAATTTATTATTTACAACAATTTTTCTCTCTCTAATTATGTTTAATATCGCTATCAAACAAGAAGATTATTTAACCTATATATTAAAAGATTTAGAAACAAATTCTCGGTTAGAAATTGTACCAGAAAAAGGGGGAATTATTACAGATTGGACAATTCAAGGACAAAAAATATTATACTTAGATCAAGAAAGATTTAAAAACCCTCAATTAAGTGTTAGAGGCGGAATTCCTATACTATTTCCTATTTGTGGTAACTTGCCTGATAATATTTTCCACTATCAAGAAAAAGAGTATATTTTAAAACAACATGGTTTTGCTAGAGATTTACCTTGGCAAGTTATTCGTCAATCTACAGATGATAGCGCCAACCTCGTTTTATCTTTAACAAGTAACCCTGAAACTCTGAAGGTTTATCCCTTTGAATTTGAGCTTAAATTTACCTATAAATTAGCAGGAAATAAGCTCATTATAGAGCAATTATACACTAATAAATCAAAGGGGAAAATACCCTTTTCTGTCGGTTTTCATCCTTACTTTTTTTGTGGCGATAAAAGTCAATTAAGATTAGAAATTCCAGCTACAGAATACTATAATAAAAATGCCAATAAAACTTATCCATTTAATGGAAAACTAGATTATTCTTTACCAGAAATAGATATTGCTTTTACCAAAATTGATAGTAATAAAGCATCTTTTACTGATGGTAAACGTAACTTAAAAATAGATATTACTTACAGTGATTTATTCTCAACTCTCGTATTTTGGACATTGAAAGATAAAGATTTCGTTTGTGTTGAGCCTTGGAGTGCGCCTCGTAATGCCCTTAACACAGGAGAACAATTAAACTACTTAGATAAAGGAGAAAATTATCAAGCAAGTATTGTTATTGAAGTAATTAAAGACTAATTAATAAGTCATAAAACTTAGGTATTCAGTATTGGTTTCAGGTATCAGGTTTAATGAAAATGATTGAAGTAAAAAGTTATGGAGATTTAACGGTTTGACAAAAATCAATGGATTTGGTAGTGAGATGTTAAGTAAGTAGGCAAAATTAATTCTATTTTTGCATAACATCAATTAATAACAAGAAACTGAAACAAATCTTTTTCTATCAAAATGAAATAGCTTTGATTAAAAACGATGTTGAAATTCTATTACCCCTCTACTATCTTGTTGTAAATCCGTTGAACCTCTTAAAATAGTTTGATCATTTATCCTATATCTAATACTATACTGTGGATCTTGTTCATTGGTCAATATTTTAGTAATAGAAATAGACAAATTATCTGTTATATCTAAACCTAATTCTCCCCCTAAAGCAAAACTCGATGTACGTTTTTCAGGGTTAAGTATTTGAGTAGGAAATAACCTTAATTGATCAAATCCGAAGGCTTTTTGTAACTGTCCTTGTACACTTCCAATAACTGCTGCACTAGCTAAATTTGCTAACCCAATATTACTATCTCCTTCGGCAAAATTATTAAAAAATCCTCCCCCTAAAAGAGATATAATTTCACCTTGACTTCTTTGGGGACTACTACTTAATTCTATGTTATTTGTTAAGTTATTACTCCAACCTTTTACATTAGCTTTTATTCTAATTGTTTGTGCCGTATTTAAGGATGAATTAGATATATCTTGAATTTCATTAGGGGTGGAATTATCTACTAATTGATAACGACTTGTTTCTGTAACACGCCCTTCTAATTGTAAGTCTAAGTAAGGTATAAAGCCGTTTTCGGGAATAAATTTAGCAATATTATCATAATTATTTGCAAGTTTTAACTGACTGGTAAAAAGATTAAGATTCCCTGAGTTTAAACTTATAATTCCTTCTGGTTTTAAGTTGTTTAAGTTTCCATTAATTTTAATATTTCCTTCTGCTTTTAAGTTTAATAATGGTGGTTGACTAATAATAATATTTTCACCTAAAATTAATTGTAAATTATTAATACTAGGCATCACTAAAATACTTTTTTGATTCTCATTATTATTTTCTTTATTAGTTACATCTTCTTTAACTTTTATTTCTCCATTATATAATTTAATCTTACCACCAATTTCAGGGGCGATCGCACTATTAGAAATAGAGATAATTCCGTTTGCATTTCCTTGATATAAATTATTAATATCCAAAGCTAAATTATCAACACTAATATTTAAAGCATCCTGAGAAAAATTATTTTCGATTAAAGGTAAATTACCAGCAATGATAATATTGCCACCACTAAAATTACCTGTTAAATTAGGAATAGTTAATTGAGAAAAATTAAATAAAACTTCTCCATTAATATTAGTAATAGATTCACCCGCTAAAATTTTACCGTCAATAATGCCGTTTTCTAAGGTAGCAATTCCTTGAGTTTCAATCTCAGTAATTTCGTTTCTAGCTTGATAATATTTACCTTGAATGTCTAAATTAATATTACCTTTACCGTCAAGCCAATTAAGTTGATTAGCAGAAAAAATACTCAGTAAACCAAAACCATCTTGAGTTAAATTTAAGGTTAATTTAAAATCATTATTATCAGGTTTTAAAGAATTAGGAAATAATTGAAAAGGTAAACTACCAATAATAGTTAAAGGTTGAGTATTTTCTGTCAAATTACTATTAGCTAAAAAATCAATACGAGAGTTTCTAAAGCCAAAACTAGCAGTGGTTTGATCAATTTTAGTACCGTTAATGCTAGAATTAGTAATGTCGATATTACCTCTAGCTAAAGGTTTTTCTTCACTACCACTAATAGCAATACTTGCATTAATTACTCCTTCAATATCTAAAGAATCAGGTAAATTAGCTATTTGTTTAAGTTGAGAAACAGAAAAATCGGATAGCTTAACTTCTCCAGAAATTCTTTCAGGTTTAAAAGTGCCCGTTAAAGATAAAATACTATTATCACTCTGAATTTTTACGGGTAATAAAGTTAATAAACCGTTATTATAATTACCAGTAGCTTGTAAAGAATCTCCAGTATATTTTCCCCATAACCAATTATTTCCTCGGAAATCAAACTCGGCTTTTACTCCTTCATTTCCAGAAGCATTCACATCAACACTGCCTCTAAATTTTCCCTGTAAATTTTCCAAAGGGGGTAAGTTAGCATTAATTCTACTTATTTCGATTTCTTTTAATTGCGTCTCTATTTTGCGGAAAAAAGTCAAAGTATTTAATAAAGAATTTTCATCCCCTTGAATAGAAGCTAATGGTTTTGTTTCTTTATTCATTAGAGAAGCAGAAGGAGGAGAAGATAAAGTTTTTTCCTCACTATTAGGTAAAGGAAGAAGAGGAGAAGATAAAGTTTTTTCCTCAATATTAGGTAAAGGAAAAGGAGAAGAAGATAAAGTTTTTTCCTCACTATTAGGTAAAGGAAAAGGAGAAGAAGATAAAGTTTTTTCCTCACCATTAGTTAAAGCAAGAGGAGGAGAAGATAAAGTTTTTTCCTCACCATTAGTTAAAGCAAGAGGAGGAGAAGATAAAGTTTTTTCCTCACCATTAGTTAAAGCAAGAGGAGGAGAAGATAAAGTTTTTTCCTCACTATTAGGTAAAGCAAGAGGAGGAGAAGATAAAGTTTTTTCCTCACTATTAGGTAAAGCAAGAGGAGGAGAAGATAAAGTTTTTTCCTCACTATTAGGTAAAGCAAGAGGAGGAGAAGATAAAGTTTTTTCCTCACTATTAGGTAAAGCAAGAGGAGGAGAAGATAAAGTTTTGTCTAAATATAAATCTTTAGCTTTACCATACTCACGAGGTTGAATTCCTGTAGCAATATCTTTTAACTCGAAAATTTGCCAACTACTCAGAAAATTTTGAATATCTCCTTCTTTTATATCCAACTTAGCTTTAAGCTGCGGATTCTCTCCAAAGGGTTGTAATTCTCCATTGAAAAGATACTCATTTTTTTGATGATTTAATTTTCCTTCCTCAATTTTAATCACCCCTTCAGAGGAAGAAAGTTGAGTAATCAAAATATCTCCTTGTAAATTATTTACTGTTGGTTTTTCAATGATGATATTCGGCGAAGTGAAATCATAGTTAGTTAAATTTATATTTACTTCCCCTGAAAGATTACCTCCTATTTGCTTTATCTCAAAGGGAAGATAACTTAACCAATTTTTTGTTACTTTCTCTAAAGGAATATTTATAGCATTAATATTAAAGTTTTCATTGTCTCTTATTCCCTTAATTTTAGTCGTCTTTCTTTGTAAATCTATGAATTGAGGTTGATTGTTACTATCTAGTTGTAAATAAAATTTATCTGCTTCTGTTTCATTTTGAGACTTTAATTGTAAATTTAATCCTTCCCCAACAGAATTAGTTAAACTCCCTGTCAAAGTTGTAAATGTCAAATTAGCCAGTTGAAAATTATTAACGATGACATTTCCTGCTAATTTTGGTTGAGATAAATTTCCTTGCAGATTTCCTTTAAAGTCAACTAAACCTTGATAATTCAATAAGTCAAGAGAAGACGGTAAGGATAGTTTTTCTAAATTTATAGCCTTGGCGATAATACCTAAGTTAATATCTTTAACGGTTTGTTTAGCAGTATCATAATTAATAATTCCTTTAGCTTGAATACCATCACTAATGGCTTGATTTACCTTTAACTTTTTCCCATCCCAAGACACATTTGCCGACAATGGTTGTTTAATAACACTAATACCCTTACTAAAAACTAAATCACCATCAAGGTTAAGATTTTCTGCTGTTAAATTATTAATATTTCCTCTCAAAGTTATCTCGCTACTAACATCTCCACGAAAATTATTCCCCATATTATCTAAAGGAAAATTCATCGTCTTCGTTTGCGCCATAAAATTATCTTTTACCAAACTAAAATTATTAATATTTATAATTCCTTTCGGTAAATTAAGTTTTCCTTTTCCTTGAATATTAATCTCCTCACTTTGACTAAGATTACCCTTTATATCTAAATTTGCATTAACTTTTCCTCCTTTCATCTGAGATGGTAAAGAGTTTAAATTAATTAATGGTAGTTGCGAAAAAAGAAGATTGTCTGCTGTCATTAAGGTTTGCCAGTTACCTTCCTTTATTTGGGTTTTTTCTAAATTAACTCTTCCTCCAGCTAAGTTAAAATCAAAATTTCCTTTTAAGTCTATATTTTTAACATCAATTTTATTATTACTACCCGATACCAAAAACTCTCCATTTAATAACGAATTATCACAACCAATTTTTTGACAATCAATATTCGGTAATTGTGTTAACTTTACTCCAGACAGAGTAACTTTTCCTCCCCATGTATCATGGTTAATCTCCAAATTATTAATATTCGCTTTTCCTCCCCCTAACTCCACTGTAGAAAAACCTGTTAACTTAGCTTGATTAAATTCTTGCCAGTTTCCTGATAAGTTATAGTTGCCAGAAATTAAACCAACATTAATCGGTAACTCTTGTTGATAAACAGAAGCTAACTTTTCTCCTTCAATATTTTTTCCTTGCCAATCAATACTAAAACTGTCATCTTTTTTCCCTAATAAATTAATATTACCTTTTGCGCTAACTTCTCCTCCTATAATCGGCAGTAAGTTAAGATTTTTAATCTTTAATTGATGATTATAAATTTCTAAATTAGCCGTAACTTTATCCAAAGGAATTTGATTAACTTCCGTAACTCCTGCATTAACAATATCTACTTCTATTTTTGGTTTATGAATATCTCCAATAATATTGATTTTTCCTTCAACTTTACCTTTGGTAACTAAATTACTATTATTTAATTTTAAGGAAGAAAGTACATTTTTTATCTCTAGGGGTTTTGTGGTGTTAGCCTGAATATTTAATTGATGGTTATTATGGATAAATCCGTTAACATCTGTATTAATTAAACCTAAATTAGTATTAATATTTTCTAACTTAATTACTTGATTATGAAACTTAACTTTTCCTTGACTACCTTTTAAATCATCAACAAAATTAGGTAATTTAACATTAACCTGATTAAAACTAATATCTCCTTGAATATCATCTAATTTATTTGCCAAAAATCTTAAATTAACGTTTCCTTTAACACTTCCAGCATTAACATCCACTGGAAGAATCAAAAAATCATTAAGAGTATTTGTCGCTAAATTTTCACTATTAATTTTTAATAACCATTCTCCTTGAGAAAATTTATGTAAACCATTAACTTGAATGTTATTACCATTAACTAATTTTCCTCTAACATCAAAAAATAATTGATTCTTCTCAAAAGAAATATTACCCAAGGGAATTTCAACTTTATTAATCGATGATGTTGATAAATTTGGTAATAAATAATTATTTCTCTTGATGCTTAAATTACTATCTTTAACCTCAATATTATTAACACTAAAATACCACCCTGAAGAATTTTGTTTTTCCTTATTTAACTTTAAACTAATCCAACTATTATTTTTATCCTGTTGCAAATAACCATTAGCATTAATAATCGTAATGCTTAAATCGACTTTTTTCGCTAATAACTTTAAGGGATTTAAACTAATTTCTACCCCTTCGGCTATCAAAAAATCATTCTCGTTGTCGGTGGTTTCAATACTACTTTTTCCTAACCTAATTCCCGTTAAACTAATTCCTTCTATCTTACCTAATTTAACAGGGCGAGAAAGATAATTACTAACTGGTTTTTCCACCATAGGGATTAATTTTTGGGTGAGAAAATACCAACCATAACTCAACCCTCCCCCTAAAGATACCAATGCTAAATAAATAAACCAACGCCAAAAATTATGACATTTTACTAATTCCTGATATTCTTGGTTTCCTTCTGGATTTTCTGAAATAGGGTAATCTGAAGCATTTATCATAACAAACACCGAAATCTTAGAAGCATTAACTCTTAGCTTACCTCATTCTCTTTTCCTCTGACTTCTCCTGCTATCTTTTTTTTCTCTTTCCGCATTTTCCTAATTCGTCCACGTTATTAATATTTATTTGCAATAAAGTTTTATTTTAATTAAAGCTTATTGAATATAAAAGTCAATTAATTTTAATTTTGGTGTGAAGAATTAATCTTACTATCTCACAATAAATTATCATGGATAACTCCTTTAACGGCGTTAACCTCATGTTTGTTAGCATCCCTATTAATGCTTTGAACATACCAGCCTATAAGGCTTCTTTCGATGTTAATGGGCAACGCACCTCCGTCTCTCAATTAATGGATGTATCCCTTACAGATTGAGCTTTTAAAGCCTTAAAACCCTTGTGGAAGGTTATAAGTGTATAGTGGGTTGTGATGATAAAACATTCAGGAGAAATCGGGTTTTAATTTATTTTAGAATTTTAATGTTGTACATATACTAACCAAAAAAAATTAATTGCTACTTTTACTAAAATTATAGTGCTGTTATTGCTAATAATAGTCAATTAGAGAGGAATTAAGAATATGGTTAATTATCAACATCCCCTCCTTTACTACCATCGGTGCCGAGGTAAACTAAACCTTGCTCTATTTTTAGGGTAATAAAACTAGCATCTCGAATCAAACGGGTGGCTTCTTTTACCCCCACAATAACGGGAATACCTAGACGCATCCCTATTTGAGCGGCGTGGGATCTTACTCCTGTTTCTTCGGTAACAATAGCCCCCGCAATGCGCATAGCGTCAACATATTGATTATCTGTAGCTTTGGTTACTAATATATCTCCTGTGTTAAAGTTATTTAGTTGACTGACATCTTGAATTACTTTCGTCCTGCCTGTTATTTCCCCCTGTCCAATGCCAATTCCTTCGCTCAGTAAACCTTTGACGATTTCTACTTTGATTAAATCCGTTGAACCAGCGACACCTTGTAATGTACCTGCTGTCATAACTACTAAGTTACCATCGTGAAGTAAATTTTTTTCTCTAGCTACATTAATAGCAGCTTGAAATACTTGTCTTAATCCGGGCAAATCTAATAATAGTAATGGTTTAACACCCCAAACTAACTGTAATTGACGAGAAACACTCACATGGGGAGTAATGGCAAAAATAGGGGTTTGAGGGCGAAATTTGGAGACATTACGAGCAGTTGCACCAGTTTTGGTTAATGTCATAATGGCGGATGCGTGAAGTTTTTTCGCTATTTGACTGACGGCGGCGGCGATGGCTGTAGAGATATTCTCGTTATCAAAATTATCGTTATAGGGTGCAACAATATTGTCTCTTTCTTGTTCAATTCTAGCGGCAATTTTCGCCATGGTAGCCACTGCTAAAACGGGATATTTGCCTACGGCAGTTTCATTGGAAAGCATCACTGCATCCGTACCGTCTAAAATGGCGTTAGCAACGTCTGAAACCTCTGCACGGGTTGGGCTTGGACTATTTGCCATACTATCTAACATCTGGGTAGCGGTGATGATGGGAATGCCGAGACGGTTGGCAGTACGAATTAAGCGTTTTTGTAAGATTGGCACGTCTTCTGCTGGTAATTCTACCCCTAAATCTCCTCTTGCTACCATCACTCCATCACACAAAGAGAGAATTTCTTCCATTTGCTCAATGGCTTCATGTTTTTCAATTTTGGCGATGACAGGAGTAGATTTTCCCGCACTACTGATTAAGTCTTTTATTTCTAATACATCTTGAGGATTACGAACGAAACTTAATGCTACCCAATCCACTTTTTGATCTAATCCGAACATTAAATCTATTTTATCCTTATCTGTTAATGCTTTTACGGATAAATAAACATTAGGAAAATTTACTCCTTTATTACTCGAAAGTACTCCTCCTACCACCACTTGACAATGCAAATCTTTTTTTTCTAAATCAATGGCTTTAACTACCATTTCCACTCTACCGTCATCAATTAAGATTCGTGCATTAACTGGTACTTCCTCCGCTAAGTTTTCATAGCTAATACAACCAATTTCTTGATTACATTCTACTTCCCTACTGGTTAATATATAGCGATCGCCTTCTTTTATTTCAATAGAGCCACAGTTAAACTTCCCTAACCGAATTTTAGGACCTTGTAAATCTTGTAAAATACCAATAGGTATATTAAGTTCATTTTCTACTTGACGAATCAGACGAATACTGCGTTGATGTACTTCATGAGTACCATGAGAGAAGTTAAGACGAAAAGTGTTAGCGCCTGCGAGAATCATTTGACGTAAAGTTTCGGGATTAGCACAATCAGGGCCAACAGTGGCTACAATTTTAGTACGGTGGGAAAATTTGTCAGACATCACCAAATATTACTCATAAAACGTAATCAAATATTATACCTTAACATGGATGGGATAAAAGTTGGGAGTTAGAAATAAAGAAAAATTTGGCTCAACTACTTCTGTTCGTGATAAATTATGTCTAAAAAAAGGTGTCAGGTGTCAGGTATCAGGTTAAATTCAAACTGTTAATTTATGATAATTGCATTTTTAAAATACTCAAAGCCATACTGATTAAAGTTTACATTAATTATTTTCTATTAATTTGTCATAACTACTGTAGGAAAGCCAAAAATTTTTAATTGTCAATAGAATTAAAGCCATCCTTTGAGTTTATAAACTACCATGCCGATATATTCTTTAATGGCTAAAGTCGTGTTATTTAAGTAAGATGAATCTGGGAAAAGATTAATAAAAGTACTTTGCCCATTGTCTTCTGGTTGAAAGTCTTTTTCTGTAACAAGGTAATCTGTAGGTGCTGGAATTACGATTAAGTTTTGTTTTTCAAAAATTTTGACGGAGCGAGGCATATGTATCGCAGAAGTAACTAATAAGATACGATTTAGATTTAATTTTTCTAAAATTTTACGAGTGTTAACGGCGTTATCGTAAGTATTAAAAGAGTTACTTTCTTTGATTATCGCTGATTCAGGAATGCCAAAAAGTAATAATAATTCTGTCATGTCATCGGCTTCTGAAGGAAGATTGTCGCCGCCACGCCAAGGAATTCTGCCTCCTGTGGGGATAATTAAGGAAGATTTGCCCATTTTATAGAGTTTAGCACCATAAATCACTCGATCTCCTTGTTCGGCTACATCAATCATGGGGCGCGGAGGAATCATAGATTTAATGCCACCTCCGAGAATAACTATGGCTTCAGCTTTGGGTAAGTCATCCGCCGTAAAAATATATTGCCATTCTAAAGATTTTACTAATAGGTTACTCACATAATAATTACCACCAATAAATATAATTACACAAGAAATAATTAAAGGAATTGGTAGCCAACGGGGATATTTCCACCACAGAATTAAGCTAATAATTAGTAATAAAAAGACTAATCCTAAAGGATATAAAAAAAGTGGTAATAATTTTGATAAAAATAAAAAATCCATCTAAAATTATGGGGGAAGACTGGAGATAAAAGTTATCAATTAATTATAGTAAGTTGATTTTATCTACTAATATATCCTTTATTAATTAAATTAAATTATCTTATCTATAACTCAGGTAATTTTAATTAATTAAACTACTTGATAACTTTGTATATTTTCTGGGTTAAAACCTTTGAGAATTTCTTGGGCTCTATTTTTGATATTATCATTACCTTGGACAATCAAAAGATACTTACCAGCTTTGAGACGATTAAGAAAAGGTGTCATCTCACCGTTATTTTCCATTAAACTAGCACTACCACCGACAAAGAAACTACCCATTGCTCCACCAATTGCCCCTAAAATACCACCAATTATATGATTAAAAGGTTCTCCAGCCCATCCAAAAGTATCAATAGTGGTAATAGCGTCAAAAGTAAAACCGCCAAAAAAACCGAAGGGAATTAACCAATAAGCCATTCTAAAGGAATTTTTGCGCCCTTCAATGCTAGGATCTATGAAATTAAAGTCAGAAGCACTTTTATAACCTCTACCCACGATGGAAAGTTGATTCAGAGGAATTTGTGCTTTTTCTAAGGCGGTGTAAGCCTCTTCTGCTTCTATACGATCTGATAATACTGCTATTAAATAATTCATCGTTAAAGTTTAAATATTATTATTTTATCTATAACGATTAAACCATAAAATTAACCATTTTTTATAGATATTTTCATAAGTTAAATAACAAATTTAATTATCTTCAATCAAAAATTATTGATAATGATAGGTTTTTGTGTAAAAATTTGATAATGTTGGTTAATAGTAGAAAACAAAGAAGTAGTAAAACTATTTAGAAAATTTAGCAATAGCATCCTCAAAAGCGGAAGTTAATTCATCACAAGCATTTTGAAAACCAGATTTGAGAGTTTCCCAAGCCTCATCTCCAGAAGATTTAAGTTCGATTAATTTAGCTTCTACGGCTTCTTTTTTAGCCTTTAAAACCCTCAGTTTTTCTTCAGCTTCCGCTTTAGCTTCATCGGTTATTTCATCTTTTTTGGTATTCCAATGATCTAATTTAGCACCTAATTCTTGAAGTTTTGTCTCCATTTCACCCTGATAAGTTTCTCTATTTTCCATGTTCTTATTTTGTTATTTATATTGATTTATTGCTATCTTAACATCAAAATTTTAAGATGTGTCGAAATATAGCATTTCTCAATAATTTGTGATAATTTTTGCCCCGAATTTTGGAGAAATTTAACTTATTATTTTCTTACAACTTAAATAGGATTACTATAGTTTATTCCTAATAAAAATTATTGACAATCTTGATGATTTTCTTTTGGAGGGTTATAACAAAATAATATTAAAATATTAATAATTTATTAAAATTGCCATAACCCATTGAGATATAAAATTAATGCTTTTACTAAGAGAAAAAAAATTAAATAGTGCCTCTTATTTCTTCAATTACTCCATCTCTAAGGATAATTTCAACGTTGAGTTTTTCTACTAAATTATCTCCTTCTTGAACATCAAAAAAACTTTCCATTTGAGCTTGTATAACTTCTTGTCCTAATTCTAATAATTGCACTTGTTGCATCTGTTGTAAAAATTGATTTTTCTGCTGTAAAAATTCACTTTTTTTCTGATTTACTTGTCCTTGGATATTTTCTATTTGTTGAGATGCTTGTAAACTACCTTGTTTTCTAATTTCAGCAATAGCACTTTGCCCTTGTTGATCTATTTGTAACATTTGTTGATCTAATTGATTAATTTGGGCTTGTAATTGATTTTGAGCTTCTTCTTGCCATGCTGGAGTAACAATTACTTTTACATTTACGGGACGTTTTAAGGTTAATTTTGATGTCATGATGACTAAATTTTCTCCAATTTTAAAGTTATTATTTGTGGTTAATTATTATTAAACATCGAATCAATCATATCCTGATAATGACTTGTTATTACAGGGCGTTTAATTTTCAAAGTTTGAGTCATCATACCATTGTCTATAGAAAAAGGCTCTAAAATTAGCTCAAAAACGCTGATACGGTCATCCATTCTATATCCTGCTCTGTTTTTGACCTCCCGTGCTAATTCTTGTTTATAGAGGCTTATAACGGCTTTTGCGTAAAGATCACTATTTTTGATTTCTTCTGGAGTGGCAGTAAGAGAAGGTATATTTAAAGAAAGATTGTTAGTTACAGACCATTTTGTTAAAGCATCAAGATTTGGTACAATTAAAGCACCTAAATATTTTTGATCTTGTCCTACTACCATAATCTGATCAATATATGGGCTACGGATACAAGCATCTTCAAGGGGTTGAGGTTCGATATTTTCACCGTTACTTAATACAATAGTATCTTTTGCCCGTCCTGTAATCACTAAATCATTATCAGGTGTTACCCAACCTAAATCACCACTGTCAAACCATCCCTCACTATCAATGGCTTTAGCGGTGGCAGAAGGATTTTTGTAATAACCTAGCATAACTTGAGTACCACGAATACAAATTAAGCCAGTTTTGCCTTGGGGTAATGTCTGTTTAGTGTCAATGTCAATAATTTTAATTTCTGTTTCGGGAATGGGTTGCCCCGATGCACCAACAATATTACGATTTAACCGTCTGGCGTTAGTAACGGGAGATGTTTCTGTTAAACCATAGCCAACGATGAGGGGAATACCAACGATTTGAAAAAAGTTATCAATGTGTTTCGGAAGTGATCCTCCGCCGCTAATCCATGTTTCTAGGTTACCGCCAACTCCATCGCGCACTTTTTGATAGATTAATTTATCTCCTAATTTATGTAAAGGAAACAAAAATAAGGCTTTAATTTGAGAAGTAATTTTATCAAAAATATTGGGTTGTAAATTGTCGAGAGTTAAACCTTTTTGAATACGTTTTGCGGATAAATATTCTTGAGAAATTGAGAGGAAAAAGAAGACGATTTTTTGTTGAGTTTTACTACCATCTCGAAATTGTTTTTGAATGCCTTCATAAATAGATTCCCATAAACGAGGTACTCCTACCATATGATGAGGTTTATATTCTTTTAAATCTTGCTTAAAATAACGAATATTAGTATAAATTAAGGTTGTACCCCTTGATAAAAGAAAATACTCCGCTGCCCTTTCATAGGAGTGCCAACTTGGTAAAATACTTAAAATGCGATGGCATGGTAAGGGTTTAATTACTGTTTCGAGATAGCGCATTTGATGAAGTAAATTACGATGACTTAACATTACTCCTTTGGGTTGTCCTGTTGTACCTGAAGTGTAAATTAATGTAGCCAAATCATTTATATTAACAGATACGGGAATAAAAGAATGATTAATTCCTAAGGCTATAAATTGCTGAAAATTATAAATAGGTTGAGAAAATTCTTCTTCAATAACTTCGTCAGATAATAAAATAATTGCTTTTAGTTTAAATTCTTTTATTTCTGGATTTAACTTGTTTAATGTGGCTAAATCTTGAATAACTAAAACAATACTATCACTATGATCTAAAATGTATAATAATTCTTTTTTATCGGCTTGGGATGAACGAACAGCATCAGCACAACCATTATAAATTATACCTTGATCTGCTATTAACCAACGGGGACTATTATCAGCAAATAAAGCGATTTTTCCCCCTGAATTAATATTTAAAAACTGTAAAGAGTTAGCAAATTGTTTAATATTTTTTTCTACTTCTTTATAGGTTAAGTTAACATTTGGTTTACTATGGGGATCTGATAATGCCACAATATCACCAAAATTAGAAACTAATAAATCCCACATTTCCCCTAAAGAATTAAGGTGAGAATAGTTATGTGTATTAACTTGATTCATGATTAATTTTTTTGAATATAGTTTTTGTTAAGGAAAAATAATTATAGTTTAAACGATAAGATAAACTGTTGGATATTATTTTATATAATTTATCCCTTTATTTTAATAAATTTTTTTCTGAATAGAGATTTGTTATCAATTATGGTAGATAAATTGTTAATTAAACCATCATTATTTAATGAAAAATTAAGCAAACTATCAGGTTTTTAAGATTTAATAGATCATATATACAAGTTATAAATAATTTTTGATTAAGAATAAACATTTCAAAATCATTAATTTTTTTATTTTTATTTAATTACTTTATAATGTTAACTAAATTTATTAAAAATCTTTCTGAAAAAAAAACTATTGACTTTAATTCTCTCAGATTTCGGTTAACTTTAGGTGTGGCTTTACTTTCTACTTGTGGCTTGGGTAGTGTTGCTTTATGGATGAATTGGAAAATGCAACATTTATTAATAATGACTCATAAAGAAACCGTTAATTATGTAGAAAATCGTTTTCCCCATGATGTCGAAATCTATAGCGAAATGGTATCTTTAGAAGTAGGTATTCAAAAAACTATTAATAATTTATCAGATCATAAAAATATATTTTGGTTTAAAAATAAAGATAATAATATTATTGCTCAATCTGTTTATTTTTATCCCCAATTAGCTAAGTTAAATTATCTTGATTATTCTCCTCAATTTATTCTTATTGACAAAAATAGTTGGCTTATTTGTGGTATTCCTTTAAATATTAATCAACAATTTATTGGACATTTATATATCGCTCAAAATATTACCAATGAGCAAGTTTTATTTACTTATTTAATTCAAAGTTTAACTATTTCTACTACCATTGCTATCACTATTATGATTACTTTGATAGCTTATTATATTTCTTATTCCTTAAAACCCTTAGAAAAAATTTGTAATGTAGCGGAAAATATCTCAGCAGATAAATTAAAAGAAGTATCAATTAATTTTAATAATAGCCCTAGTGAAGTTAAAAAACTAGCTCAAACTTTAGAAAAAATGCTAATGAGATTAGGAGAAAATTGGGAAAATCAACAACAATTATTAAACAATGTTTCCCATGAATTAAGAACACCACTAACTATTGTATCAGGATATTTACAAAGTACCTTAAGAAGAGGAGAAAATCTTACTTCCATACAAAAAGAAGCCTTATCTGTAGCAGTATCAGAGGCTAATCGTACAATACAATTATTAGAAGATTTGTTAGATTTAGCAAGGGCAGATAATGGTAATATTCAGATGCAATTAGAAATAGTAATAGTCAATGATTTAATGAGAGAAATTATAGCTATGACTCAACAATATCATAAAAGAAATATTAATTTAAGAGAAGAAAATAGTAATTTAAAAATAAAAGTTGATCGTAATAGATTTAAACAAATTTGTCTTAATTTAATCGATAATGCTATTAAATATTCTCCTGAAAATACCGATATTAAAATTGTATTAAAACAAGATAAATCAGTAATAATAGAGATTCATGATCAAGGAATAGGTATCCCTTTTACTCTGCAAAATCGTATTTTTGAGCGTTTTTATCGAGTAGAAGAAGCGAGAAATAGAGACACTGGCGGTACAGGTTTAGGGTTAGCAATTGTTAAAAGTTTAGTAACAACAATGAATGGTAAAGTTACCTTAGTTTCACCTTCAGAAAAAGGCTGTATTTTTACTTTAAGTTTCCCTTTAATAGAATAATTTTTTATCTTTTATAGGTACTAATTATTCTAAAAAATCTGTTAAAATCTCATCGGGTTCATCTTCAAATTCTTCCTCTATAATAGGAGCATAACTTATGGATTTATCTCTAGGATAAGGTGAAATTTGAGTTTGTAAACTAGATACTAATTTTTCTATAATAAATAAACGATGTTCTAATCTATCAATATAATGATCTTTAGCTTCTAATATTTGAACTTTTTTGTTTAATTCTTGATAATTTTCTTGCAATCTACTAATATTAAGCTCATCAAGATTATAGCTTAAATATACGCCGATAATATCAGTAATTAATTCTGATAAAGGCTGTTGTTTTTCTAAGGCTAATTGTTCTATTTTCTCAGTCCATTGTAGAGGTAAATCTAAAGTTAGATTAAGAGATTTTTTAACTATTTTTTCCGTCATTTATAAGTTTTAAAAAAGAAAGATAATTGCTAATTGTTCATTGTTAGTGAAAATTTTTAGCTCATTTTAAACTTACCACCTTTAGCGGGATCTGTCCAATCGCAAGAATAACCTTTCGTTTCTGCTACATACTGATTCCAAGGAATAGGATCAACAGGTTTATCAGTAGCATAGACAATATCAAATAAACCATCATCTCTAACTTGTCCAATACGAACAGTTTTTGAGATATGATGATTAGGGAACATTTTAATAGCGCCATGGGGTGCTTGTAACTCTTGCCCTACTGCCGCCATTCTCACTTTTTCAATGTCATCAATACCACCAGCTTGTTCAACAGCTTGTTTCCATAAATATACCATAATATAAGCAGCTTCCATAGGATCATTTACCACTCTTTCTGGTCCATATTCAGCTTTAAAAGCATCTACAAACTTTCTATTCTCAGGGCTTTCTACGGTTTGAAAATAATTCCAAGCAGCATAATGGCCTTTAAGGTATTCTACACCGATTTGTTTAACTTCTTCTTCTGCAATACTTACAGACATAACAGGATATTTCTCAGGAGTCAAACCTGCTGCTTGAATTTGTTTGAAGAAAGCTACATTACTGTCACCGTTAAGACTGTTAAATATTACTCCTCCATTAGGTAAAGCGGCTTTTATTTTAGCAATAATAGGTGTAACTTCAGTATTACCAAGGGGTAAATAATCTTCTCCCACAACTTTTCCGCCTTTTGCTTCTAATTGGGCTTTAATAATGGTATTAGCAGTACGAGGGAATACATAATCAGAACCAACTAAGAAAAACTCTTTACCTTTATTTTCTAATAACCAATCCACCGCAGGTTCAATTTGTTGATTCGGTGCTGCACCAGTGTAGAATATGTTTTTAGAACATTCTTGACCTTCGTATTGTACAGGATACCATAGCATATGATTTTTAGACTCAAATACTGGTTTCACTGCTTGACGACTGGCAGAAGTCCAACATCCAAAAACTGTGGCTACCTTATCTTGATCTATTAGTTTAGTTGCTTTTTCCGCAAAAGTAGGCCAATCTGAAGCGCCATCTTCCACAATCGCTTCAATTTGTTTCCCTAAAACCCCGCCAGAGGCGTTAATTTCTTTGATAGCTAACTTTTCAGCTTCTACTACGCTGGTTTCACTAATGGCCATTGTACCACTAAGAGAGTGTAAAATACCTACTTTTATGGTATCTCCTGTGGTAGTGGCAGGAGGAGTTTCTGTAGGAGTAGTAGCGGTATTATCTGCAGGAGGTGGTGCATCGGCACAGGCTTTTAGTAATAAACTTGTACCTAAAGTTGCCGAACCGTATAAAAGGAATTTTCTTCTTCCGAGTCTGGACATGATTTAATATTATTCTATATTTTGACTTTATCAATGGTAAAGATAAGATTAATAATATTTTGTATTTTTAGATACATAAGACTTCTTGCAGAAGTGGAGTAATGAGTAATAAGTAATAAGTAATAAGTAATAAGTAATAAGTAATAAGTAATGAGTAATGAGTAATGAGTAATGAGTAAGAAATTAACGTTTTCCATCCTAAAATAGATTTTACTTTTTATTTTGCAAGAGGTCTATATTCTAGTTAATATATTTATAAAAGTAAACAATAATAAATTTAAGGTGGTATAGAGTGAAAAATCAGTTAATTTTTTTGACGTTAATTTGTATTTTTATCTCTGGAATAGCCATTTTTTTTATGGGGGGAATTAATCCACAATTTTTAGAAGATTCTCTGACTAAATTAGGTATATTTGCCCCTTTTTTGTATATTTTTCTGTATATTTTAGCAACTATCTTACTTTTGCCTTCTACTCCTTTAAATCTTAGTGGTGGTTTGATTTTTGGTTTTTGGTGGGGTCTTCTTTGGACGGCCATCGCTGCTATAATAGCTGCAATGGTAAGTTTTGCCTATGGTAGATTTTTAGGTAGAAAATGGGTAAAAAAAAGATTTGGTATTCATCTGCAACGGTTAGATAAGGAAATAAAAAAAGGGGGAATGGGGTATATTTTTGCTATCCGTTTATTACCTTTAATTCCCTACGGTATTGTCAATTTTGGTGCTAGTTTAACTTCTGTTAGTGGGAAGGAATATTTACTAGGTACTATTTTCGGTACTATACCCGGTATTTTACCATTTGTAATGATGGGAGCAGGAATTTCATCCCTAGAAAAAGGTGATATGTTAACCATTACATTATCTTTAACCTTGACAGGTTTATTAGTAGGCGGCGCTACATATTATCGAAAAATCAAGAATTAGAAGCAAACCAGAATTATCTATTATTTTTAGGAATTAAGAATTAATAACAAATAATTGATTATTCACCGTTATTAGATAACAATTGACAATATATTGTTGATTAAATGTGAGATTATGACAGTAATAACTAGCAAATCAGATAACAACCTTTCCACTAAATTAATTAATGGATTACTTAGTATTAAACCCCTGATGGAATTTGCGAAAACAAGGGCGCGTAATATGATTATTAAACGTGCGAATCTCATTGGTGTCAAGTGGGAAGATAATGTCAAAAATCTTCAAAATCATGATTGGCAACAAGAAATTAAAACCGTAGAAAATCCTGAGATTATATATCCTGACTATTATCTCACCTCTTTTCACGCCTACGATAAAGGTAATATGAGTTGGGAAGCCGCTTGGGAATTAGAATCCGCCGCTTATAGTGTTCACTCTACCATTTATTCTAAAACTCCTCAAGTTGATGGGGATGGTAATTTAAGAAAAAATTATCATGAAGTGTTACTTTCAGAAATTCCCTTTTATCCTGAAAATATCTTAGATTTTGGTTGCGGTGTTGGCTTAAGTACATTTGCCTTACAAGAAATTTATCCCCATAGTAATATCTCTGGTTTAGATTTATCGCCTTACTTTTTAGCCGTAGCAAACTATCAAAGTAAGAAAAAAAATAAGTCAATAAATTGGATTCATAACGCCGCTGAATCGAATAACTTAAATCCAGAATCTTTTGATTTAATTTCTAGTTTTTTGATGTTTCATGAATTACCCCAAACCGCCGCCGAAAATATTATTTTATCTGCTAGTAAATTAATCAAAAAAGGAGGTTATTTTGGCATTATGGATATGAATCCCCAATCAGATAATTATCAAAAAATGCCTCGTTATGTGCTAACTTTATTAAAAAGTACCGAACCTTATTTAGACGAATATTTTAGTTTAGATATAAACTCTATTTTTCTTAAATATGGTTTTTCTAATCCCAAAATTATTACTATAAGTTCTCGTCATCGTGCTATTATTGCTCAAAAAATTTAGTATTTTATCCCCTTAAAAATATGAAGATTATTGCTACAAAAATCCCAGAAGTTTTAATAATTGAGCCTCAAGTTTTTGGCGATGATAGGGGCTTTTTTTTTGAAAGTTTTAACGCTAAATCTTGGCAGGAAAAAACAGGTTTAAATATTAATTTTGTCCAAGATAATCATTCCCGTTCTCAACAAAATGTATTAAGAGGATTACATTATCAAATTCAACAACCTCAAGGTAAATTAGTAAGAGCAGTAGTGGGAGAAATTCTTGATATTGCTGTAGATATTCGTAAATCTTCCCCTACTTTTGGGCAATGGATAGGAGAAGTTTTAACTGCCGAAAATAAAAAACAATTATGGATACCTGAAGGGTTTGCTCACGGTTTTTTAGTGTTATCAGAAAATGCCGAAGTTTTGTATAAAACTAATAATTTTTATGCCCCAGAATATGATAGATCAATTCGCTGGAATGATCCAGATATTACTATTAATTGGAATTTAAAAATAACTCCTTTACTATCTAATAAAGATAAAAATGCACCCCTATTAAAAGATGCAGAAATTTATGACTAAAATTCTATTATTTGGAAGTCAAGGACAAGTTGGAACAGAATTGACTTATACTTTATCATTATTAGGAGAGTTAATTCCTGTAAATCGTCAGGTACTAGATTTAACAAATTATCAACAAATTAGAGATATTATTCAACAAATAAAACCCAATATTATCGTTAATGCTACTGCTTATACCGCCGTAGATAAAGCCGAATCAGAAATAGAATTAGCCTATCAAATAAATGCGATTGCACCAAAAATAATGGCAGAAGAAAATAATAAAATAGGCAGTAAATTAATTCATATTTCTACAGATTATGTTTTTGATGGAAAATCAAATCTTCCTTATTTAGAAACAGATTTAACTAATCCTCTAGGTGTTTATGGCAAAAGTAAATTAGAAGGAGAAGAAAATATAAGAAAAAATACCGATAATTATATTATTCTTAGAACTTCATGGGTTTATGGTCATTATGGGAAAGGAAATTTTGTAAAAACTATGATTAGATTAGGTAAAGAAAGAGAACAAATAAAAGTAGTAATTGATCAAATTGGTTGTCCTACTTATGCTCAAGATATAGCAATATTTATTAATAAAATTATCTCACAATTTGGTGACGAAAACAACATTAAAAAACTATATCATTTTACTAATTTAGGAGTTTGTAGCTGGTATGATTTTGCCGTAAATATTTTTAATCAAGCACAAAAATTAGGTTATAATTTAAAAGTTAAAGAAGTTTTACCTATTTTAACCTCAGAATATCCCACGGCAGCAAAACGTCCTGCTTATTCAGTGTTAAATACCCGTAAAATTAGCCAAGATTTAGATTGTTTTCCCTCCCATTGGCAAGATTCTTTAAACCAATATTTTATGAAACTTAATTAACCTTAATTATTAGCAAAAATTCTGATATTAATTCAGTCTTTTAATGTTATTAATTACTTAATTATTTTAGTTCGTAAGGACATAATAGATTATTAAATTTCCATTAAGTTGACAAACAGAAAAAATAAGTTATCATTTATGAAAGCATTAATTTTATCCGGGGGAAAAGGTACAAGGTTACGTCCTCTCACTTATACAGGGGCAAAACAGTTAGTACCCGTCGCCAATAAGCCCATTCTGTGGTATGGTATTGAAGCCTTAGTTAGTGCAGGAATTACAGATATAGGCATTATCATCAGCCCAGAAACTGGCACAGAAATCGAACGAAAAACAGGGGATGGTACTCTTTTTGGGGCAAATATTACTTATATACGGCAAGATAGCCCCGACGGTTTAGCCCATGCTGTGAAAATTGCTCAACCTTTTCTGGGTGATTCTCCTTTTGTGATGTATTTGGGCGATAATTTAATTGCTGACGATTTAATTCAATATTTAGAAGAATTTAAAGAAAAAAATTTAGATGCTTTAATTCTCCTTAGAAAAGTATCTAATCCTTCTGCCTTTGGTGTTGCTACGGTTAACGAAAAAGGAGAGGTTTTAGAATTAGTTGAAAAACCCAAAAATCCTCAATCAAATTTAGCATTAGTTGGTATTTATTTCTTCTCTCCTAGTATTCATAATGCCATCGCAAATCTAAAACCTTCTGCTAGAGGGGAATTAGAAATAACTGATGCCATTCAATGTTTGTTAGAAGATAAAAAATTAGTTTCTGCACGGCAACTAAAAAATTGGTGGTTAGATACAGGTAAAAAAGATGATTTATTGGAAGCTAATCGCATTATTTTAGATACTAATTTAACCTCAGAAAACTTAAGCACAATGGAGGAAAATAGTCAAATAATTGGCAGGGTAAAAATAGGAAAAGATACAAAAATTATTAATTCAACTATTAGAGGGCCTGTTATTATTGGAGAAAATTGTACCTTAGAAAACTGTTTTATTGGCCCTTATTCAAGTATTGCTGATAATGTGAAATTAACCGAAACAGACTTAGAACATAGCGTAATTTTAGAATCGGCAGAAGTGCTAGGTATTCAGCAACGAATTGTGGATAGTGTTATCGGGCAAAGGGCAAAAATTCATCTTGCTTTAAAACGTCCAAAAGCATTTAGTTTTATGATTGGAGATGATTCACAAATAGAATTAACTTAGGTTTTTTTCCTGAATTAAAACTATAAAAAATTATTCGTATTAACCCTAAATATAGTTAACTAAAATATCATAATTTGAAACAATACAAGGGGGGAAAACTGTACTAAAAATATCTTTTCTTCTCCTGTTAATGGGTTATGATAAAAGAACATTAATTATCTTATCAATAATGAAATTTAATCTTCAATCTCTTTACGGTTTTTATCGCAATGCTATTCGTAACCCAAAATATCGTAATTGGATTATTTTAGGTACATTAATTTACGTTTTAAGCCCTTTTGATATTTCTCCTGATTTTTTCCCTTTAGCAGGACAAATTGACGACTTTTTCTTATTATCAATTATGTTAACAGAGGTTTCTCAAATGCTTATTAATAGCGTCAAAAATAAAAAAGATACCTATACAGAAAATGAAACAAAAAACACTGTAGATGTAGATGCGGTTTCTATGGATTAAATTAAAGAAGAATAATTAAAGTTATTATTGACTTCAAAATTTATGATTCGGTGTAATGTTTCTGGTAAAATCGCCCTTTCTAAAAAAGAATTATTTAGGTTAGTTTTATCTAAATTTACACCACTTAAATTAGCTTGAGATAAATTAGTTTTATCTAAAATTGCCTCCGTTAAATCTGCTTTTTCTAAATCCGCACCCTGTAAATTTGCACCTCTTAAATCTGCACCACGAAGGTTAACTTTGCACAACCGTGCTTCTCTTAAGTTTGCACCCTGTAAGTTAGCTTCTTGAAAATTTGCACCGCTCAATCTTGCACCATACAGATTCGCTTCACTTAAGTTACTTTTACTTAAATTAACTTCTTTCATAAAAGATCTAGTAAAATTAGCTTGATAACCAGAAGATTCTCTCATATTTGCACCACTTAATCTTGCTTCCTGAAAATTACTCCAATTGAGGTTACTTTTCATCATATTTGCACCTCTTAGATTAATTCTGTACGCTGATGCACCACATAAAATTGCTTCTGTTAAATCACTTTTTGCTAAATTACCATGACTGAGATTTGCACCGCTTAATTGACTTTTGATAAATTGCGATCGCACCATAAAAGCACCAGTTAAATTAGCCTTAGTTAAATCAGCATAATTGAAAATAGCTTCACTTAATTTAGCATAGGTGAAATCACTCCAATTAAGTTGACTATGAGTAAAATTAGATTTTGTTAAAAAAGCACGATTGAAGTTAATCCCAATTAATTTTGAGCCATGTAAATCAAGGGCAACTAAAACTGATTTTGCCAAATCAACACTTTGTAGCTTAATCTGCGGAAATTCACGAATTCCTTGCTCATATTGTCGTAAAAATTGGGATACTTTCATCTTTTTTTACCTCTATCAACCTCATCAATATTTAATCTATTACTATCTCATTTTCTGTAAAGAAAAATACTAAATAAAAATAAATTAACTTAACTGTCATTCTAATTCTAATACTAAAGAACCCTAAAAATACTTGGGATTGTCATTACTCTTAATAAATATTTTATAATCTTCACTAAATCTTTTTGAATATAGATCACAGTATCGCAATAGATCTGTTCCTCTGTCAACTTTTGATTATCATAAGTTAATAATTTTTCATTAGTAAATAACTAATATATAATTGAGTAACAGAACTTAAAGAAACTTAAACAAAATAAATATTAAAGATATAAAGGAAATGGAAAGAAAAAAATTAGTCGCAGTAATTACGGGGATAATTTCAGTTTTATTAGGTGTTGTTTATCTAGTATTAGTACAATTACTAGACTATCGGGGAGGGATGATTCCTGCACCTTTATCCTTTATTTTATGGTAAATATTATTTCTCTAGTCAACAATGTTTTTTTTCGACATTAGAGGCAATTTTCCCTTCGATTTTAATACTCAATAAAGTAATTTTACCAATAGTACAAAGATAATTTTTATGATTTTTTATCCTTTAAATAAATTTACTAAAACTCAAAAATAACTAAACCACTGAGGAGTTAAATCGTAACCCCTCTATGGACTATTTTTTTAAACATTAGAAGCCATCACGGCAATGGCAATTACACCACTAACGAGAATTATCCCTAAAACTCCAAGAATTAAATAGTTATTTTTTTCTTTTGTACTAGGTGCTTGAGCTTGATAAACTTTAGGTTCATTGGCAAAATTATTAAGTCTGCCTCCATCTTCTGTGGTATAGGGCATATATTTAACCTCTTATAATTAACTGTGTGAAATTATAGTATATTAGTCAATAATTTACAATTATATTTAAAAAATGTATAGATTAAAAATCTATTGTTAAAAAAAATGTATTAATGTTAATTAATGTTAAAAATTACTATACAATAAGAGATTATCTTAAATAAATCTTTTAATAAAAAAAACATGAAAAGCACTATTTCAACTTCTAATAGCATCACTTTAGCGCCTAATTATAATATTCCTATAGTAATCATAATCGGTGGTATTGCTTTAAGTTTATGGTTATGGATAATCGGATTAGTTGTTACTGTTTTTGGTGTGTTTTTATTAATTCAAGCAAATCTAATTAAACTCACATTTACCCCTGTTAGTTTAGACGTTTATCGAGGAGAAAAAAAAATCAAAACCTTTCCTTATAGTGAATGGGAAAATTGGGTAATATTTTGGCAACCTGTACCAATTTTGTTATACTTTAAAGAAGTCAAAAGTATTCATTTTTTACCCATTATCTTTGATGTAAATACTTTAAGAGAATGTTTAGAAAAATATTGTCCTCAAAACAATAAACTAGATTAAATTAAAATTTTATACCTTTTTCAATAACTACAAGAATTGACTTAATTTAATAAATTCTTGATTATTTTTTATAATGAATCATCAAAATAGCCTATTTATAATAAACAACTATAGAAATTATTATGTCTGAAAATCGCAAAAAAAATCAAATACAAAATACTAATTTAGAAAATTTTGACGATGAAGATTTGTGGGAAATACAATCAAAAAAAGAAGATTATATTAATAAATCTTTAGAATTAGAGATGACAGCAGATTTAATAGAAAACTTACCTTTAGAATTGCCTATTAATAATCAAGAAGTTGATTCCATCAATGAAAATTTAGCTTTGGAAAATATAACCGAAACTAAAGAATTAGAAGAAAAAAATATTGAAATATTAAAACAAGAAAATATTAACTCTATCCCTGAAAATAAAGAAGAAAAATCGATAATCTCATCATTAGAATTAGAAGAAAAAATAGAACCAAATATTGATAATAAATCTGATACTTTAATAACAGAAATAACCGTCTTAGAACAGAAAAAACAAGAATTAATAAATCAACAAGAAACTATGATTTCTAGCGTTAATTTATTAATTCAAGAAGGGTTAAAAGAGTTAGAAGAAAAAAAACAAAACCTAGAATTAACTATCCAAAAATTAGAACGTAGAAAGGAAAGAATTGAACAAGAAATGAAGAGTACTTTCTCAGGAGTTTCTCAAGATTTATCTATTCGAGTACAAGGTTTTAAAGATTATCTCGTAGGTAGTTTACAAGATTTAGCCGCCGCCGCCGAACAATTAGAGTTATCTAACACTTCTTCTCAATCATGGGAAACCCCTTCGGTTTCTACCCCCTCACAAAATAATAATCCTAATCCTAATTTTGTCGAAAACAATTTTCAGGGGGAAACTCGACAAATTCGCAGTTTAATCAATCAGTATCGCACAAAACCTGATTATTATGGTTCTCCTTGGCAATTACGGCGTACTTTTGAACCTATCCACGCCGAAAGAGTTGCTGAATGGTTTTTTACTCAAGGAGGGCGAGGTGCTTTACGCAGTATGGGTACTCGGTTACAAAATATTCTTATCGCTTCAGCTATTATGTCCATTCTCTATCAATTATATGGCGATCGCAGTCGGATGTTGATTTTAACGGATACCCCAGAAAGACTAGGAGAATGGCGCAGAGGTTTACAAGATTGTTTAGGTATTTCTCGCAGTGATTTTGGTCCTAATCGTGGCGTAATACTATTTGAAACCCCTGAATCTTTAATTCAAAAAGGCGATCGTATTGTGGAAGAAAAAGATTTACCCTTTATAATCATGGATCAAAGCGATGATAAAGTCAGTCTTTCCCTGTTAAAATTTCCTTTATGGTTAGCCTTCGCAGCAGATCAAACAAATAAATCCTCTAATTATTATTATTAAAATAATGGCAAAATATATTTTATTCGGAAGTTATTGTGACAATGCCTTAGAAAAAAGAACACCCTATCGTGAAGCACATTTGGAAGGATTAGGCGAACAAAAAGAAGCAGGAATTTTAATTACTTTAGGTCCAACAAAAGATAATACAAAAGTATTTGGGATTTATGAGGCGGAAAATGAACAAATAGTTAAAAATTTAATTGAATCTGATCCTTATTGGCTAAATGGTATTTGGACAGATTATGAAGTAAAAGAGTGGATTCAAGCATTTTAGCATAAAGGGCAAAGGTAAATTCCCCGTTTTCTAATTCCTAATTCCTAACTCCCCGTTTCCTTTTTATCTCCTATCTCCCCGTTTCCTTTTTATCTCCTATCTCCCCGTTTCCTTTTTATCTCCTAATCATTAAATAGTTAAAATTCCTTCGGTGATAATTACTGATTCACCCTTAACTTTTATCTGGGTAATTTGATCATCTTTTTTACAAGCACTAGCTATAATTTTACTAGGACGATTAATCTCGAAACCTTGATCCATTAGCCATTGCCAATTACCATCTTTTTCTGGTTGATAAGTAGCTAAATAAGCCGCAAAAGCCGTTGCCGCCGAACCAGTGGCTGGATCTTCTGTTATATTTAAACTAGGGGCAAACATTCTTACTCTCCATTGAAATTCATCCACCTGATAACAAGGATAAACATGGGGAGTATCATGATTAGATAAGGTTTTTTGCCATGAGGTTAAATCAATTTTTGCCTTACTTAAAGCCGAAATACTGTTAAGGGGGATAATTAAAAACGGTAAACCACAAGAAACTCCTTGAGGAGTATATTTATCGCTAAAATCTTCCTCTGATAAAGATAAAACCTCTGCTAAATCAAATTTTGAAGGAATATTAGGGAAAAATTCAGGAGGATTAGGCGCTATTAATTCTGTGGCGATAACTTCATTATACTTACAATAAATGGTAACAGGAACATTGCCAACTTTTTCTTCTAAGATAATTTCGGTAACATCATCGGTTAAGTGTATCATCCCTAAGTATGCTAATAGAAAAGCCGTTCCAATGGTGGGATGTCCTGCAAAAGGAATTTCACCTCCTGGGGTAAAAATTCGTAGCTTAAAGTTAGCTTCATGATTACTAGGAGGAAAGACGAAAACTGTTTCCGAAAAATTAAATTCTTTGGCAATGTTTTCCATCATTTCTGAAGATAATTCCTCTAAAATATGAGGAAATACTGCTAATTGATTACCGCTAAAAGGTTTATTTGTAAAGACATCCAGAGTGTAAAATTTCATAGTAAATAACTGATAATTGATAACTGATAACTAAATTTTCTTCTACTTCTAATTAGCCAATAATTCCCGACGCAATTTATCTAAAGCATAACAACTGGTAAGGTGTCTTATGGCTTCTCTACCTCGCTTTTCTCCTAGTCGAAATTCATAGCTTTCTACTTCTTTATCTGGATTGGCGATCGCCACATACACTAAGCCAACGGGCTTATTTTCCGTACCTCCCTTAGGTCCCGCTATACCTGTAACTGAGATACTCCAATTAGTGTTGAATTTTACTTGAATACCTTTAGCCATTTGTCGTGCTACGATAGCCGAAACTGCACCATATTCCGTTAAAAATTCTTCTAAAACCCCCAGTTGTTGAATTTTGATGTGATTACTATAGGCAATAATTCCACCCATAAAATAACTCGAACTTCCGCTAACTTCTGTTAACATTGAACCTAAACCGCCGCCAGTGCAAGATTCTGCTACACTCAAGGTTTCCCCTCTTTCTAACAAGATTTTTCCCACCACCGAAGCAATGGTATCATGATCATAACCGAAGTAATCTTCCCCAGCGATGTCTTCAATTTCTTTAGCCACAGGGAGGATTAATTTTTCTGCGGTGTCAGAATTTTTAGCCTTTGCCGATACTCGTAATTTTACCTCTCCCATAGAAGCATAAGGCGCAACGGTAGGATTCGTTAAAGAGAATAAATGATTAACTTTTTCTGCCAACGCCGATTCACCGATACCTCGAAAACGCATCATGCGACTGTAAATGATTTCTTCTCCCCATCCCTGACTTTTAAGGAAAGGTATGGCAGTATCACGCCACATTTGTTTCATTTCTGAAGGTACACCCGGGAAAGTGAAAATAGTTAAATTAGGGATAGGTTGCCATATGATACCCGGAGCAGTACCTGTTAAATTAGGTAAAATATCAGCAGATTGAGGAATTAGTGCTTGTTTACAGTTATTAACTGTCATTTGTCTTCCTCTTTCGGCAAATTTCTGGGTTATATCTTCTATTATTTCTTGTTTTTCTTCTAAAGGAGTTTCAAAAAAAGTAGCGATGGCTTCTGTAGTTAAATCGTCAGGAGTTGGCCCTAAACCTCCTGTAAAAATGAGGATTTGAGAACGTTTTGAGGCGATTTTTATTACTTCATGAATGCGAGATAAATTATCCCCTACAACAGTTTGATAATAGTGAGGAATGCCTAATTTGGCTAATTCTTGAGCTAAAAATTGAGCATTACTATTAAGAATATCACCTAATAATAATTCTGTCCCGATACAAATAATTTCTGCTGTCATAGTAATAGTAAATAGTGAATAGTTGATGACTGAAAACTGAGTACTTTTAAGTTAATTTGAAGAGTAAAAATTGATTTTTTTGTTTACCATCTTTAGCAAAATTATTATCACTAACCATGATTAAACTTTGACTACCATCTGCTAAACGAGGACCGAAAGTTAAACCTTCTAAGTTATCTAATTTTATACCTAACTTTTGTAAATCTAAAACTAATTTTTTGCGAATCGGAGTAATATTATTTATCTCCCCTGCTAAACTTTTTTGATTAGAAATATCTGAAGCATTAGCCATAACTAATTGATAAATTTTAACACCATATCCTCTTAAACCAAAAGTTCTTTCTAAACTTAATAAATAACCTTCTTGAGGTAAACTTAATAAATCAGAAATACCGTTATAAAGTGTCCCTAAAATGGGATTATCAATAATGTATAAATGTTCTCCTATTAGTACAGGATCGCCAAAAGGATTAATTACATAGTGCATTAACCTTGATCTTAATACAGTTTCAGGATTATTGAGATCAACATCTTGTACTAAAGCTGATTCAGTAGCGGTAAATAATCTAAAGGGATCTTGAGCCATTGTACCATTACTTTTGATGGTTAAAGATTCAAAACCAAGATTATTTTCGATGCCTTTTTTTTCACCTTCTTTTGTTATATATCTTTGAGGTATTCTTAAGGCACTTTTAAAGTTACCATCTAAATCATATTCATTAATAAATGGTGGAATATTTTGTTTAAAAACTCCTTCACTACTGATAAATAAAGTATTTCTTGGACTAAAAGCTATACCTTCTGTATCAGATGTATTTTCACTATAAATTTTCCCTTCTTTATTCTTTAAAAAAGTTACATTTTCGATGTTAATATCATTAATTTTATTATTATTTAGGTCTATTTTTAAAGTATAAAAACGAGCAGGAGATAAATTTGATCTGTCATCAGAAATAGTATAAAAAACATCTTTTTTTGGGTTATAAGTTATGCCAGAAAAACCACCAATAACACTTTCTTGATAAGTAGTTTCCGTTAAATTATACTCTCCTAAAAATTCTAATTTTAAATCTAAAAATACCCTATTCTCAGCTAAAGCAGTTAAATTATAAAAGCCAAAAATTAATAATAAACAAGATAAAAAGACAGCAAAAAATCGATTTTGTTTAATGGTAATAATCATTATATAAATGGGTTTAAAAAAATCAATATCAAAATTTTATTATTAGAGTTAAATTAATTAGGAAAAGACTCAATAAATATATCTCTAGTCATGGGTTGTTCTACCATTAACCCTTCTTCCCCTAAAATATCTAAAGGTTTACCATCGACATTTATCCACACATTAACATTAGGATTAAGACTACTAGCAGTATAAACTATTTGTCCTAAACGTCCAATCATGGAAGCACTACCGCCTCCTGTGGTAAATTCTGAGGATAAATCAATGTGAATGCCATCTTCTTTGACGGTTAAACTCATTAATTTGGTATTTTCAGGAATAGCGGAAGTTAAATTATTACTATTAAAACCTGTTAATAATGTGTTAAAAGCAATAGTTAAAGATTCTTGAGGATTTTCAGTTTTATCTATGTTTATATCAACAGTATTAGGTATAATTTTTAACTCCTCATTGAGTCCATATATTTCAATTTTTTGTTGATTATTATTACTATTATTATCAGGATTGGGTATAGTTTCTGTAGGTTTATTATCTTGATTTTTTACCTCTAAATTATTATAAGCATACCAAGCTGTGATACTACCTAAAGCCAAAATAGTAGTTACTAAAGCCGCAATGGTTTTTGTCGATAAAAAGGAGTTTGAATTTTTATTTTCTTTCATAGTTTTACAATTTTATTTGATAATTTTTTGTTTTTTTATAATTAATAATTTTGCATTAATTTACCTTATCTAAATCAGGTTTTAGATGAACAAAACCAGCAATTTCTAATTTATCTTTATCGGTGTTTAATTGCAAAATTCTCATAGTAATACCAGATTTTTCTAAATTTCGTAAACTTAACTGAGTATTTATGTTATCAGCAAAACCTTGTAACAATTTAGATGACAGTTGTCTATTATTTAAAGTTCCTTGAAGGTCTTTAATTATAAGTGTATGACCTTTTTTTAACTCCATACTTAATTCTAAATGAACATTTAAGATTTCTTCTCCTCGGATAGGTAATTTTATTTTTGAGTCTAAAAAAATGCGGTTATTCGGCTGTAAATTAAATGCTAAATCTAATAATTCAAAATCTGATTGACTAGAATTTCCTGTAGATTTACTAATAATTGATTGCGCAGGAGGAGACATAATTATCTTGTTTAAATCATTTTCCGTCATCACCATACGCCAACCAATATTAACGGGAGATTTTAAGGCTTTTTGCCAATTATTCGCCGTAATTCCTTTAATTTCTCGTAAATTCAGTTTTAATCTATCTCCTTCTAACTCTAACAAATCCAATTTAAGATAAGGAGTTACTTGCCATTGCTTAAGACTCAGTTGAATAGAATCAGTTTCTCCTTTCAGCAGTTGGTGAGTCGGAATGCTATTGACTCTTACATTAACCTCTTCAACACTTTCTGATTTATTACGAATAATTGAGGTTAAAGAATTATTAAGAACAAAACCGCTTACAGAGAACAGAGACATTATAATGGTAGTAAAGATAACAAAAATTTCCATATTTGATCAACTATTAAATTACTTAAAACTATATCTCAATCAACCTTATTAATTTTAATTCACATTATTTGAAGTTAAAAATATAAATTTTAGGTAAAAGTAAATTTTAAATAATAACTATTATTCAATCTTAATTTAATTCAATTTTATAAGGAATAAAAATTTTTATAAATTAATATTTTCAATTATGAAGAGGAGGCTATTCTAACAAGATTTATTTAATAAAAACTGTGTAATTATGGATTTAATGGTTAAAGACAAAAAAGGTGTTAGAATATTGAACGAAAAAAAAAGTTCTTATGTAATTTATGCCGTTGATGATCAACGAATTAATTTAGATTTGATTACCGTTTTTCTGAGAAATAAAGGGTTTAAAGTTTTCACGGAAACAGACATTATTAAAGCAATAAAAGAAATAGATACTATAAAACCTGATTTAATTTTATTAGATGTTTTAATGCCTGATTTAAGTGGGTTTGATGCTTGTAACTTATTAAAGTCTTTCCCTCGCACAAAAGATATTCCTATTATTTTTTTAACCTCTTTAGATGAAACGGCAGATAAGGTAAAAGGTTTAGAATTAGGTGCAGTAGATTACTTAACCAAACCTGTACAATTTTCTGAATTATTATCAAGAATTAATAGTTGTTTAAAAATCAGTCAATTAACTAAACATTTACGAGAAAAAAATAACCTTTTAGTTAAAGAAATTTATAAGAGAAAAAAAGCACAATTAGCTTTAAAAAATAGTGAAGACAGATTAAAAACTATTATTAATAATAATCTCAACGGCATGATTGTTATTGATTACGAAGGAAAAATTTTATTTCTCAATTCAGAAGCTGAAAAATTATTCAACCGTGAAAAGAATCAAATGTTGGGAGAAATTTTAGGAATACCCCTAGAATTTGATACAATTACTGAATTAGAAATACCACGTTTTTATGAAGAATTAATTACAGTTGAAATGAGAGCTGTACCTATTATTTGGAATGATAATAATGCCTTTTTAATTTCTTTTTTTGACATTACAGAACGTAAAAAAATGGAGGAAAAACTAAAAATATTATTCCAAGCATCCGAACAAAGTCCAGCATCAATTATCATAACAGATATTGAAGGAAATATCGAGTATGTTAATCCTAAATTTGAAGCAGTTTCAGGATATAAAGAAGAAGAAATAATCGGCAAAAATCCTCGTATTCTTAAATCAGGATATACAAGTGATAATGATTATAAAAATCTTTGGGAAACTTTAAAAAAAGGAAAAGAATGGCAAGGAGAATTTCATAACATCAAAAAAAATGGTGAATTATATTGGGAAAAAGCCTTAATTTCTCCTATTTTTAACTCTGCTGGTGTTATTACTCACTATATGGCAGTTAAAGAAGATATAACGGAAAAAAAACAACAAGATATTTTATTACAATATCAAGCAAAATATGATCATTTAACAAAAATTCCTAACCGTAATTATGCGTTAGAAAAAGTTAATTATCTCTTAAATCAAGCTAGAGAAACCCAGAGTAATTTAGGATTAATGTTTCTCGATTTAGATCATTTTAAAGAAGTTAATGACAGTTTAGGCCATGATTTTGGAGATGAGTTACTTATTCAAGCCACCGAGAGGATGAAAAAGGCTTTACGCAATACAGATTTATTGGCTAGATTAGGAGGAGATGAATTTTTAATTGCCATTCCTTGTATTGAAAAATTTAGTGATTTAGAAGTTATTACCAAAAAAATTATTGATTTATTAAACTTACCTTTTGATATTTTTAATCATCAAGTATTTGTTTCTGCCAGTATCGGAATTACTGTTTTTCCTCATGATGGAAATAATTTAAAACAGCTAATTCGTAACGCAGATTTAGCTATGTATGAAGCGAAAAAAAATGGGCGTAATCAGTCTAAATTTTATCAGTATCAGATGAGTAAAATCGAGATTAATAAAACTAATATAGAAAAGAATTTTCATGAAGCATTAGCCAATAATGAATTTAAAATATTATATCAACCAGTTGTGGAGTTAAAAACCCAATTAATTAATAGTGCTGAGGCTTTAATTCGTTGGGAAAATAAAGATTTAGGTTTAATTTATCCTGAAAAATTTATCCCTCTTTTTGAAAATAATTCTCTGATTTTTACCTTAGAAAATTGGTTATTAAAATCTGTTATAGAAGATATAAAAACTTGGAAAGAAATCAAAAATATTCCCATTAGTCTTAATTTATCTGAATTTGAATTTGAAGATCAAAATATCATGAATAAATTAATTAATTCCATACCGAATAATCAACTTAAAAATAATAATATACAAATAGAAATAAAAGAAGATATGTTATTAGAAAGAAAACATTTATTAAACAGTATTTTTAAGGACATATCCGCTTTAAATATTGAGTTATGTTTAGATAATTTTGGTATTGGTTTTTCTTCTTTAACTAATCTACATAAATTTAGTTTTAATTCTTTAAAAATTGATCAATCTTTGATTCATAATTTAGAAAAAGATAAAAAAGCACAAAAGTTAGTAAAATCTATTATTGCAGCAGCAAAAGTCTTAAATATTAAAACTATTGCTAAAGGAATAGAAGTTAAAGAACAATTAGATATTCTCAATGAATTAGAATGTAATTATGGGCAAGGTTACTTTTTTTCTCAACCTTTATCAGCGGTTAATTTTGTACAATACATTTTAAAACAACAAAAATAAATAAATGATTATAAAGAATTAATAAGTCTTAAGATTAAAGTAGCAATAAAAAGCCATAATAAAAAACAAAATCTAGTTAACAATAATGCTTTTTGAATAATATTTTCATCAATTTTATGAATAGATTTACCTAATAATGGTTTAAACTTTTTCTCCCCTTGATAAGTATTTTCTCCTCCTAATTGTACTCCTAAAATAACAGCATAAATTCCCTCACTCCAGCCTGAATTAGGACTAGGATCTATAGTTGCATACTTTCGGCATTCATTAATTTTATTAATAACATCTCCTGAAATCACCCCAAGAGTTAAAACCGTTAAGCGACAAGGAAACCATGTTATGTAATCCTCTAATTTAGCACTAAACCAACCTATATCCTTAAAAGGTTCTTTTTTGTAACCTATCATAGAGTCTAATGTACTTAATGCTTTATAGGCGATGGCAAAAGGCACACAACCAATAACAGGGATAAATACACCTAACAAAGCATAAAATAAAGGTGCGGTAACGCCATCTATAGTATTTTCTGCCACAGTTTCTAAAATAGCGCGCAAAACCTCATCAGTCGATAAAATATCAGTGTCTCTACCCACATAAAAACTAAGACGATAACGCGCAGTGAGTAAATCATCTTTTCTGAGATATTGTAAAACGTCTTCTGCCGCACACCGCAAACTTTTTCCAGCAAAACAACTAGCTAATAAAATAACTTGTAAAATAATCCCTAAATAAATATTAATTTTGGTGGCAATATCAATTAATAACCAAGTCAAAGCGCCACTACCAAAAACTAAACCAACGCCAAGAATAACTCCTGCAATTTTTCGTAGTAATTTATTATCAGTATTATTGACAATAAAATTAGTATAACTATTAATAATCCATCCCATTAATTGTACAGGATGAATCCAACCCCAAGGATCACCAATTAAAAAATCTAAAATAGACGCAAAATAAACAATTAACAATTCAATGAGAAATTAATTTAAACAATAAAATTATTATCTTCACCATAAGAGGCTTGACGACTACGAGCATCATAATATAAATCAGCTAAAGTTATACTATAAATTGCCTCTTTTAACTTATTATTTAACTGTCGCCATAAACAAATTGTCACCCAATCTTCAGCTAAATCACTATCTTGATTATAATTAGGTAAAGGCTCAATTTTATCTCCTACCGCTACGAGAATATCCCCTAAAGAAATATCCTCTGGAGAAAAAGCTAATTGATAACCACCATGCGCACCTCTGACGGATTTGATTAATCCTGCTTGACGAATTTTGATTAATATTTTTTCCAAATAAGGTGCAGGTAAATTTTGACGACTAGCAATAGTATTAACTGAAATAGGTAAATAATTAGGTTGAAGACTCAAATCTAATAATGCTTTAACCGCATAATGCCCTTTTGTGGTTAATTTCATGAATTTATTATAGCTTTTGTGGGTATCTACTGACGGTAAGAATCTTTAAATAATTAACAAATAATAATTATCAATTCCTCATTTCTTTAAGATTAAGTTTAGTAAAAAAAGTTAAATTTTGCTATATTAGTATATGATAGTTGATGAACAAAAATTTAAAAACTATTTAGGCTATTAATTTAAAATAGTTTGTTTGAAATTTAGTAAAATAAAAAATAAATGGCAAGTAAAAAACAACAACCCTTAATCGGAAAAGACTTACTCAAAACCGTAAAAAAATTAGGTAACGCATCTCGAGAAGAAAAAGCCATTGAATGTGGTTATTATACTCTTGGAGATAATGGACAAAAAAGAGTTAGTATGGTTAAATTTCTCAATGCTTTAATTGAAGCCGAAGGAATTAGTCTTGATAACGAAACTTCTATGGATAGTAAAAAAAGAGGCAGAAGCGCTAATTATCGCATTAATGTACAATCTAATGGTAATTTGTCCATTGGTAAAGCCTATACCGATAAAATGGGTTTAAAACCGGGGGATGAATTTGAGGTTGTTTTAGGCAGAAAAAATATTCATCTTAAACAAGTAGAGTAGAGGATAGTTAATTAAAAATTTTATGGCGAGATATAAAAAATAAATATCGGCAAAATATAAGTAGAAGCGTTAATTTTACGTTTCTCTAAATCTTAAACTAACACCAATTTATTTTTAAATATTCTCCCATAGATAATAGATAATTCTATAATTATTTCTACCATCTATAACCTCTAAACTTTCCTTTCTTCTCCATTTTATCTTAAGTGTTAAACTCAGGGCAAAATCTTAGTATAATAAGAGAGAAAAATCATCAAAAATAAAAGCTCATAATGACAGGTTTAGCCTTATTAAGTGTATCGGATAAAACAGGAATAGTAGAATTAGCCAAAATTTTAGTTACAGAATTTAAGTTTCAAATTGTTAGTAGCGGTGGCACAGCAAAAACTTTACAATCCGCTGGTATTCCCGTTACTAAAGTTAGTGATTATACTCAATCCCCTGAAATTTTAGGAGGAAGAGTTAAAACTTTACATCCTCGTATTCATGGGGGTATCTTAGCAAGATTAGAATTAGAATCCCATCAACAAGATTTAACTGCTAACGAAATTCAACCTTTTGATTTAGTCGCCGTTAATTTATATCCCTTTGAAAAAACTATCGCTCAAGAAAATTGTACTATAGAAGATGCCATAGAGCAAATAGACATCGGAGGGCCTGCTATGGTGAGAGGGAGTGCGAAAAACTATGCTCATGTCACTATTTTAACTAATCCTGCTCGTTATGATGATTATTTGACCCAATTACGAGAAAATCAAGGAAAAACTACCCTCGAATTCCGTCAAGCCAGAGCCATTGAAGCCTTTGCAATGACAGCAAGTTACGATCAAGCTATTTGTCGTTATTTCGCCCACATTAACCCTGAATCTGCCGATTATTATGGCATTGGAGGAGAAAAAATAGCTACTTTACGTTACGGCGAAAATCCTCATCAAAAAGCCAGTTGGTATCAAAACGGAAGGGAAGCTAAAGGTTGGGCATCGGCGAATCAATTACAGGGTAAAGAGTTAAGCTATAATAACTTAGTTGATATGGAAGCCGCTAGAAGAATTATTGCTGAATTTCCCAGTAATGAACCTGCTGCGGTAATTCTTAAGCACACAAATCCTTGCGGTGTAGCCGTGGGTGACACTCTTTTTGAGGCGTATCAAAAGGCTTATAATGCTGATTCAGTGTCAGCTTTTGGTGGTATTGTGGCGTTAAATCAACCCCTCGATGCGCCGACAGCTCAAGCCATGAGTAAAATATTTTTAGAGTGTATTGTTGCCCCTGATATTACCGAAGAAGCCGCATCTATTTTAGCCAAAAAATCTAACCTTCGAGTATTGTTGTTATCCGATTTTAACTCCACTACTCAGGATAATATTAAAGCCATCGCTGGAGGATTTTTAATTCAAGAAAACGATTTAGCCTTAGAATTACCCGAAACATGGCAAATTGTCACAGAGAAACAACCCACAGAAACACAGTTACAAGAATTATTATTTGCATGGAAAATCGTTAAACACGTCAAATCTAATGCCATCGTCATCAGTAAAGATCGTACTACTCTTGGCATAGGGGCAGGACAAATGAACCGAGTCGGCTCAGTAAAAATTGCCTTAGAACAAGCAAAAGAGCATTCTCATGGTGCATTTTTAGCTAGTGATGCGTTTTTTCCTTTTGATGATTCCGTTCGCACTGCTGCTGAAGCAGGTATCTGTAGTATCATTCAGCCAGGAGGCTCAATCCGTGATGAGGATTCTATCAAAGCCGCTAATGAATTAGGTTTAGTGATGGTATTTACTGGAGTACGTCATTTCTTACATTAATTGATTTTACCTCTAAATCCCCAACTATGGGGACTTTTATTTCCATTTATTTATAGAGAAAGTGCGATCGCACAATTTAAAATAACAAATTATAACATTAAATATTACTATGGATCAAGATAAAATTATTGTACCTCTGGATGTCCCTGATTTAGATTCCGCCATGGCATTAATCAAATTATTACCAGAAGTGAGTTTTTGGAAAGTGGGATTAGAATTATTTGTAGCCACAGGTGCAGATATACTCAAATTTTTAAAAGACGAAAACAAACGGATATTTCTGGATTTGAAATTTCATGACATCCCCAACACCGTTAAAAGTGCCACCCAATCAGCATTAAAACATCAAGTTGACTTATTAACTATTCATGCCACCGCAGGTAGAGAAGCCTTAACCGCCGCCTCTGAAGTCGTAAAAAATAGTGAGGATACCCGTCTCAAATTGTTAGCCATTAGTGTTTTAACCAGCATTAATAGCCGACAATTAGCGTTTGACCTCAAAATTCCCCTAGAATTACCTGAATATGCCTTAAATAACGCCCTAATGGCGAAAGAGTGTGGCATTCATGGTGCTGTGTGTTCTCCCCATGAAGCACAAAAATTGAAAGAAGTATGCGGACAAGATTTCTTATTAGTATGTCCTGGAGTCCGTCCTTCATGGGCTATAGCAGGAGATCAACAACGAATTATGACTCCAAAAAAAGCATTACAACAAGGTGCTGATTATCTTGTCATCGGTCGTCCTATTACCCAAGCACAAAATCCTCCCGAAGCATGGAGTAAAATTATAAAGGAAATTGAGAATTAAGTATTTTCAAATATTAAAAATTATGAAGATAAGGTACTATTTCTCTAAATATTTATTGTCAGTCTTGACTATATTTAATAGCTTATTTTTATCCTGTTATTATGCCCAAAATGTTTTAGCCGAAAATGTTATTAATCCTCAAAAATGTCCTGATAATTTAGAAAATTTAGGGGATTTATTAGTTAAAGATTTAGCAGATTATGGTAATCGAGTTATCCAGCGAAATCGTATTTTTTCTCATGATTTAGAGTTTTTTCCTATCTATATAATTACAGTAGGCAAAACAGATTTAGAACCTTTATCGTTAAAACAAACTCAGTATAAAAGTCCCATCAAATTACAAGAGGAAGAGCAAGTTAAACAGATTTTTTTTACAACATTGGAAAGGCAATATTCAAGCAATAATCGTATTATTGAAACCCAAAATTTTCACTGGTTATTATTAACAAAAACTCCTCAAGGATGGAGAATGATTATGTTATTAACTAAATTGGGTTATCCTCATGATAGTCAAAACTTTATTTCATCTCCTCCTCGTGATAGTAGTAATGGCATAATTGCACAGAGTGTAAAACTTTGGTTAAGAGATTGTCAACAATTTTCTAATAATTAATCCATAAAACGATGACAATACTGCCCTAATCATTGAATAATAGATATTAATAATTTAAAGTATCAAGTAATTAATTCATGACTTCTATAAGTGAGTTACATCAAGCCATTAAAAGTAAAAAACGTTCGGCAGTGGAAATTACCACAGAATATTTAAACACTATTGAAAAATTAGAACCACAAATTAAAAGTTTTTTATGGGTGACGAAAGATTTAGCGCTAGAAACGGCGCAAAAAGTAGATGAAAAAGTAGCCAAAGGGGAAGAAATTAATATCCTCGAAGGAATCCCCATGGCTATTAAAGATAATATGTCCACTAAAGGCATTCCTACCACTTGCGCTTCAAGAATTTTAGAGAATTTTATTCCTAGTTATGAATCTACTGTCACTCAAAAATTAAGAGATAAAGGCGCAGTAATTTTAGGTAAAACTAACTTAGATGAATTTGCCATGGGAAGTTCGACGGAAAACTCAGGTTATCAAGTCACTGCTAATCCTTGGGATATAACTAGAGTACCGGGAGGTTCTTCGGGTGGTTCAGCCGCCGCCGTTGCTGCTAATGAATGCGTGGTGTCTTTAGGTTCAGACACTGGAGGTTCAATTCGTCAACCTGCTTCTTTATGTGGGGTTGTTGGCTTAAAACCTACTTATGGTTTAGTTTCTCGTTTCGGTTTAGTTGCCTATGCTTCTTCTTTAGATCAAATTGGCCCTTTTGCTTATACTGTAGAAGATACCGCTATTTTATTACAGGCCATCGCAGGATATGACAGTAAAGATTCTACCAGTTTAAAAGTAGAAATACCAGACTATACACAATTTTTTACTACAGATTTAAAAGGCTTAAAAGTAGGAATTATTAAAGAAACTTTTGGAGAAGGATTAGATAACGTTGTCGCCCAAAGCGTTAATCAAGCCATCAAAGAATTAGAGAAATTAGGCGCTCAAGTAAAAGAGATTTCTTGCCCCCGTTTTCGCTATGGTTTACCTATTTATTACATTATCGCACCTTCGGAAGCCTCCGCTAATCTAGCTCGTTATGATGCTGTTAAATATGGCATTAGACACGAAGCTGACAACCTTTTAGAAATGTACACCAGTACTAGATCTCAAGGATTTGGAGCGGAAGTCAAACGGCGTATTATGTTAGGTACTTATGCGTTATCTGCTGGTTACTATGATGCTTATTATCTCAAAGCGCAAAAAGTTCGTACTTTGATTAAAGAAGATTTTGATAACGCTTTTGCTGATGTTGATGTGTTAATTTCTCCTACTGCGCCAACTACTGCTTTTAAAGCTGGAGAAAAAACCGATGATCCCCTTAGTATGTATTTATCTGATTTAATGACAATTCCCGTCAATTTAGCTGGTTTACCCGGCATGAGTATTCCTTGCGGTTTTGATAGTCAAAATTTACCCATCGGAATGCAATTAATCAGTAATGTTTTACGAGAAGATGTCTTATTTAAAGTCGGTTACGCTTATCAACAAGCCACTAATTGGCATACAAAACGCCCGAATTTAAGTTAGTTAATAGTTAATAGTTGATAGTTGATAGTTAATAGTTGATAGTTAATAGTTAATAGTTGATAGGAGTTGGGTTAGAAGTCAGGAGTAAAAGAGTGTCTAGTTAATCCTATAATCCTTTAATCCTGATACTAGAATTATCAATTATATTTCTATATTTCATCGCTCATAATTCTTAACCGAATCATCTTCTCTCCACCATCATCGAGGCGCACTTCAATGGATTCACTGGTGAGTTTTTCTAAACAACTCAAAAGCGATCGCAAATTAGGACTACTTGCGCCCGTTTCTACATAAAGACGATCAGCAATACTACCCATTTTTTTCCACAAAGTATAAAGTTTCCCGACACTTTGTTCTAAATTTGTCGCTTGTTTGACTAAATCTGCCGTAATACTTAAACAATCTAATCTTAGGGCTTCATCTAAGGCTCTTTCTACATCTACCGTTGATTCTCTTAGGGTTTCTACTTGAGAAGCGGAATCTAAATATTTAGCTAGACTTTTCGCTGTGGAAGTCATTTGTTTCACCGTATCAACATCTGGATTTGCTTCCATTTCTTTACGAATTTCGGCAATTTGTTCTTCTGGTAACTTTTCTAATTCTTTCACCAACGGCGCTAAATGACGGGGTGGTAACGAACCATCAACGGCTTTTTCCTTGACAATATCAGGCAATAAATCAGAATTCATCGCTGTATATTCATCCGTTAATTGCTTTACCTCCCGACGAGTTATGCGATCGCCATTTTGAGCCGCTTCACTAACCAATTTTTGAATTTCAGGATCAGCTTTCGCCGTTTCTACAAAAGCCCGTTTACTAAAATTATTAATAGCAGTAGGATCTAAATTACCATCTTCTAATAAAGTATCCGCACTATTAGCTAATTGGATAAAACCATAGGCTTGACTTTTGGTAATTTCCCTATTTTTTAGCCAATTCAAAAAACCCGTACCTCTACCTTCACCGCCGAATTTTTCTCGATCTCTAACAGTCCTTAAAATTCTACCACGCCAAATATCCGTCTGTAAATCAAAGCGATCGCAAACTTTCCAAACATCTTCAACTTTTTGCAGAAACTCCTCCTCCCCGATACCCTCATCTTCAGGATTAGGTAAATCAAAATCTAAATCTGCAGGAATAAATAAAGCCTCAGCAATATCTGAAGTGGAAGGAGAAGTATCTAACATAATCTAATGTTTCTATAGGTAAGGTACAATCTTAATTGTCAATTGTTCATTGTTCATTGTCAATGTCAATTATTTACTGTGGTTTTGTATTAACACTGATAGGACCATTAACAAGAGTTTGACAAGCTAAACGATAATTATCGGGCTTTTTTTTCAATTTTCGTTCTTCAAAATCAGTTTTTGGGGATAAATTTTCTAAACCAGAAACAATTTCTACGATACAAGTGGCACATTGTCCATAACCACCACAATTGATCAATTTTCCTCGCAATTTATAAATATCAACCCCATTTTGTAACGCTTTTTCTCTAAGATTTGCCCCCGTAGCCGCTACAACTTCTTTATTTTCTTTGATAAAAGTGATAGTCATGATTAATTACTCCTCGATAAAATATTAAGTTTTATATACTAATATTAAGGAATAATCAAAAAAAATGCTTTGATAAGCAAAAGCAAAAAGTATTAAACTGAGATCTTGCACCAGAACAAAAATACTTAATACTCTAAAGTGAGGTAATCAATCTTATAGCGGTTAGTATCAATTCTGAAACTCATTACTCATTACTTCTTACTCATTACTCCCCCTAACCAGTTAATGGGGTGTAAGATATGAGTTAAACCTGCTATCTGCCTAAATCAGATATTATTACGTTGAACTAAAGTAATAGCAAACACCCCTGACAACTTCCATCGTAGAATTGATATAGTTTTTGAGCAAAAGTATCGATCAATGGTTTATGATTTGAAAATAATCAACAGTTATTAAGAAATAAAATCTTATATTAAACCTTGATATGGTCATTAATGCCTCTAGTTCTTTTCGACGTTATACCCCTCCTACTTGTACTTTAGAAATCTATCATCCTCAGTCTTTTTGGGGATATTTTGGCCCTAAACCTTTTCCACAACTCTTTAGCTTTCAATTGCATTTCGATGATCCTAGAGTACCAAAAGAAGATAGAAGTACTATTATTGGAGATCGAGATTTACTAGAAAAATTAAGAAAAAAAGTACAAGAATATATCAATAATTATTTGAAAATTACTCCTCTTACGGAAGAAGATTTAGTCTGTGAATTACCATCACAAAATGAAGAAGAATTTATCTCTCTAACAAGGGATTGTGTGCGAGGACATCGACTATTTTATCAGTGTTTCGTACCAAAAGAAGAAACTTTAGAAGTAACCTTAAGCAATACGCAATTACTAGATTTTATCAACGCCTTGTCAGCTTATCATTTAGATGCCACAAGAATGACCATTAGTAAAGATGAATTAGGATCTAATAATATCGGATTAGGTATTCTGATTACAACCCTTGCTTGTATGGTTGGAGGCGGTATTTGGTGGCGTTATGAAAAACAAGTAGCAACCAATGAAATCAATAATCCTAGTCAAGCTAACATCGAAAATATTACTCCCAACGTAGAAGAATTAATACCACCATCACCCCTTGACCCTAAAACTTTACCATCAATTGTTGCGCCAGAAGTGCCAGAAAGTCTAAAAAATAGAGAAACTTTATTACCTCCTGCGTCTATAACTAAACCATCCATGGAAGGAGAAAACGATGCTTTAAATAATAATAACTCTGGTGTTGCTTCTCAAACTCAAATTATTATTCCACCACCACCAACACCTTCGGCGGTAAATGTACCTACTGCCACCAAGGAAAGTAATGACAATGACATAAATCCTGCAAATATCATGATGATTCAACCTTCATTACCTCCTGCGCCACCTTTATCTGTCACCCCTTCTTTTCAACCTCCTCAACCCAGCGTAAAATCAATTCCTCAATATCCTTCTCGTCTGTCTAGTTTACCTGTCTTAAAATCTAGTAACTCAGATTCTGGTGAAAATTCTTTCCCAAATACCTCCACAAAACCCATAGAATCTAATGATGTTGTGGGTATTAATAGTTTTAATAGCGTTTCTCCTTCGGTTATCGAAAATACTCCAGATTTTACCGTTAAGACAATATCACCATCATTGAATCAACAAAAATTTGCAGGTATTATCACTAATGAAGTTAAACAATATTTTCAGAGTAAATGGCAACCACCAGAAAACTTAAAACAAAGTATCGAATATCGCTTAAACTTTAGTCAAAATGGTTCTTTAACGAAAATTACGCCTGTAGGACAAGTTGCAACTGTATTTTTAGATCGTACAGGAATGCCTTTATTAGGGGAAAAATTAACCTCTTCTTTTACCGAGACAGATCAACTTACTGTAAGATTAATCTTAAGTCCTAACGGTAATGTACAAACTTTTAATGAATCGAAATAATAAGTTATTCGGTTTTAGGTTTAATGAAAATGATTGAAGTAAAAAGTTATCCAGATTTTAAGGTTTCGCAAAAATCAATGGATTTGGTAATAAGATTTTATCAATTTAATTTAATTCCAAACCTGAAACCTGAAACCTGAAACCTGACACCTCTAATCAACAACTAATTCTATTTTTGCGTAACATTCAGTTATTAATTATTATGAGTAGTTTTCGAGTAGGAATAGCTGGACCTGTAGGATCAGGTAAGACAGCATTATTAGACGCTTTATGCAAAATCATGAGGGAAAACTATTCCATCGCCGCCGTTACCAATGATATTTATACCCAAGAAGATGCACAATTTTTAGTCAAATCTCAAGCCTTATCAGCCGATAGAATTAGGGGAGTAGAAACAGGAGGTTGCCCTCATACAGCTATTAGGGAAGATGCCTCTATCAATATCGAAGCCATTGAGGAGTTAGAGAGCTTATTTGGTGACTTAGAGCTAGTTTTTGTCGAAAGTGGCGGAGACAACCTTGCTGCGACTTTTAGCCCCGAATTAGTGGATTTGACAATTTATGTTATTGATGTAGCTGCGGGAGATAAAATACCTCGCAAAGGTGGTCCGGGTATTACCAAATCTGATTTATTGGTGATTAATAAAATTGATTTAGCGCCTTATGTGGGTGCTAGTTTAGATGTGATGACACAAGATACAAAAAAAATGCGCGGTGAGAAACCTTTTGTTTTTACTAACCTTAAAACTGGTGATGGTTTAACTCAAGTTGTTGATTTTATTCAATTTCATTATCAATAAATTTTACTGCTTCGGTGACAAGACATTGTGCTATTCTAGGAAATTACTCTAATAATTTTTAAGTTATGACTGCTAATATTCCTAAATTTGACACCATTGATAACATCAAAAAAGCTCAAAATTATCTTTTCTCCCTACAACAAAATGATGGTCATTGGTGCGCCTATTTAGAGTCTAATGTTACTATTACTGCCGAAGCTGTTTTGCTTTATAAAATTTGGGGTGTCGATAATCAAAAACCTTTACATAAAATTGAACATTATTTGCGATCGCAACAACGTAATCATGGAGGATGGGAATTATATTACGGAGACGGAGGAGATTTAAGCACATCCGTAGAAGCCTATATGGCATTAAGATTATTAGGAGTGAGTATCGATGATAATGCCTTAATAAAAGCAAAAAAATTTATTTTGAGTAAAGGTGGTATTAGTAAAACTCGTATTTTCACCAAATTTCACCTTGCCTTAATTGGTTGTTATGATTGGCGGGGAGTGCCTTCTATTCCACCTTGGATTATGTTATTGCCGCAAAATCCCTTTTTTACCATCTATGAAATGTCAAGTTGGGCAAGAGGTAGCACAGTACCTTTATTAATTGTATTCGATCAAAAGCCTATTTTTGCCATCGAACCGAGAATAAAATTAAATGAATTATACAGCGAAGGCATTAATAACGTAAAATATGAGATGCCTAGTAACGGAGATTGGACTGATATATTCGGACAATTAGACAATTTATTTAAACTAGCAGAAGAATGGAATATTGTACCCTTTAAAGAGCAAAGTATTCAAGCAGCGGAAAAATGGATTATTGAAAGACAAGAAGTTAGTGGAGATTGGGGTGGCATTATACCAGCGATGCTTAACTCACTTTTAGCCTTAAAAACCCTTAAGTATCATAGAAACGATCCCATAGTAACACGAGGATTAAATGCCGTAGAAAATTTTGCCATTGAAACCCATGATGATTATTTAGTACAAGCCTGTGTTTCACCTGTATGGGATACCGCTTGGAGTTTACGCGCTTTAGTGGAATCTGGTGTTACTCCTAATCATCCTAACCTGATTAAAGGTGGAGAGTGGTTATTAAATAAACAAATCCTTGACTATGGCGATTGGGGAGTTAAAAATCCCGAAGGAAAACCTGGAGGTTGGGCGTTTGAGTATGAAAATCGTTTTTATCCCGATATGGATGATTCGGCGGTAATTGTCATGACATTAAATCAGCTAGAATTACCTAACGAAACCTTGAAACGAGAAGCCATTTTTCGTTGTTTACGGTGGATTGAAACTATGCAATGTTATAATCACGGTTGGGCTGCTTTTGATATTAATAACGATGCAAATTGGTTAAATTTTCTTCCTTATGCTGACTTAAAAGCAATGATTGATCCTGCAACGGCTGATATTACTGCTAGAGTATTAGAAATGGTGGGAAGTTGTGACTTATCCATCAAAGGCAATAAAATTCAAAATGCCATCGCTTTTTTAATCAAACAGCAAGAAGAAGATGGTAGTTGGTTTGGACGTTGGGGAGTAAACTATATATATGGTACATCAGGAGTTTTATCCGCCTTAGCCGTCATCGCACCTCAAACTCATAAAAATAACATTGAAAAAGCCATTAATTGGTTAGTTAGTTGTCAAAATAGTGACGGTGGTTGGGGAGAAACTTGTGATAGTTATAAAAATTCATTTTTGAAAGGAAAAGGAGACTCAACACCTTCTCAAACTGCATGGGCATTAATTGGTTTATTAGATGGTGGTAATGCTATTAATAAATTTGCAGAAAATAGTATTAATCAAGGGATAAACTATCTTTTATCTACTCAAAATGACATAGGCACATGGGAAGAAAAGCAATTTACTGGCACGGGTTTCCCCGGACATTTCTATATTAATTATCATTTATATCGTCATTATTTCCCTTTAATTGCCTTGGGTAAATATGCTAAGTTTTATCTTACATAGAATCAATAAATAAGTAATTTTAAGATATTTTATATTATGGCAAATGTCTTGATTAATCAATATCGTCGAGATTTAGAAACCAGAATTAGATATGGTGGTAGTCGCAATGAAAGCTCCGTTAGATTTGCTTTTGCTACTCTATTAAATGGTTACTGTAAACCTCGTAATTTTATCTTAGTTGATGAGTTAACGATTAAGAGTCGCATCAATACTTCTATTCGCCCTGATGGTATTATAAAAGATGCTTTACGCCTTGACTGGGGATACTGGGAATCTAAAGACGAAAAGGATACTATAGACGCTGAAATTGAGGCTAAATTTAAGAAAGGATACCCCACTGATAATATTTTATTTGAGGATACTAAAACCGCCGTATTAATCCAAAATGGACAAGAATCTTTGCGGATTGAGATGGAAAATGATGATGATTTAGACAAGTTAATTAACCAATTTTTAGACTATGAAAGGGCAGAAGTAAAAGATTTTCGTCAGGCTATTAATTCTTTTAGTCAAGATTTACCCACCATCTTAGATACTCTCAGAAATTTAATTGATAGTCAATCAGGGGTTTTATCCCCCTCTACCCTTAATTCTGGGAATCGCCCCCCTACCCCCAATTCTGGGAATCGCCTCCCAGCCCCCAATTCTGGGGGAGTAAGAAAAGCATTGGAAGTCCCCAATGTTGGGGATTTAGGGGCGAAAATCAACCCCCCTACCCCCAATTCTGGGAATCGCCCCCCTACCCCCAATTCTGGGGGAGTAAGAGACGGTTTGGAAGTCCCCAATGTTGGGGATTTAGGGGCGAAAATCAGCCCCCCTACCCCCAATTCTGGGAATCGCCCCCCAGCCCCCAATTCTGGGGGAGTAAGAGACGGTTTGGAAGTCCCCAATGTTGGGGATTTAGGGGCAAATCAAAAATTTATTGAGGCAAGGGATAAATTCTTAAAAGTATGTCAAGAATCCATTAATCCAGACATAACTATTGATGATATTAGAGAGATGATTATTCAGCATATTTTGACTGAAGATATATTTAATAATATTTTTAATGAAGGGCAATTTCACCAAGAAAATAACATCGCTAAACAATTAAATGAAGTTATCAAAACTTTTTTTACTGGTAATGTTAAACGCAATACTTTTAAGACCATTCAAAGTTATTATAATGCTATTATTCGCACGGCTTCAAGTATAGTTAATCACCACGAAAAGCAGAAGTTTCTAAAAGTAGTTTATGAGACTTTTTATAAAGCCTATAACCCTAAAGAAGCAGATAGATTAGGTATAGTTTATACTCCTAATGAAATTGTTAAATTTATGGTAGAAAGTACGGATTATTTATTAACAACTCATTTTCAGAAAAGTTTAGGGGATAAAGGTGTTGAAATATTAGATCCCGCTACAGGTACTGGTACTTTTATTACAGAAATATTAGAGCGTTTATTGCCTAAAGATCTTGAATATAAATATCAGCATGAAATTCATTGTAATGAGGTTTCTATCTTACCTTATTATATCGCAAATTTGAATATTGAATATTCTTATCAGCAGATAAAAAAGCAATATTTAGAGTTTAATAATATCTGTTTAGTTGATACTTTACACCCTACGGATAAGGGAGAAAAACAGATGAATTTATTTGGGATGAATGAGGAAAATACTGAAAGAATTAAACGTCAAAATGAGAGAAAAATATCAGTTATTATTGGTAATCCTCCCTATAATGCCAAGCAAGAAAACTTTAATGACAATAACGCTAATCGTAAGTATAACAGTATCGATAAAAGAATAAAAAATACTTATATTAAAGAAGGTACAGCACAAAATCAAATCGTAGTTTATGATATGTACACCCGTTTTATTCGGTGGGCAACGGATAGATTAAATGATGAGGGAATTATCGCTTTTATTACTAATTCTTCTTTAATTGATGCAAGGGCTTTTGATGGTTTTAGAAAATGTTTAGAGGAAGAATTTAACTATATTTATATAATTGATTTAGGGGGAAATATTAGGGCAAATCCTAAGTTATCAGGCACAACTCATAATGTTTTTGGTATTCAAACAGGGGTAACTATTACTTTTTTAATTAAAATCAATAAAAAATCTAATTTACCTTGTCAAATTTATTATAATCGCCGTCCAGAATTTGACACTAACACCGAAAAGTTAGCTTTTATTAGTCAACATATATTAGAAAATATTATCCCTAAATCAGAGTTAATAAAACCTGATAAAAAACATAATTGGATTAATCAAACTGATAATGATTTTGATGATTTAATTCCTTTAATTGATAAGGATGTTAAAGGGGGAAAAACTAAAGCCGTTAAAAATGAGGTAACAGGAGAGTTAGAAAATAAAGTTTGTGATGAGGCAATTTTTAAGTTATTTTCATCGGGTTTAAAAACTCAAAGAGATGAATGGGTTTATGATGTTAGCAAAGAAAATTTAGAGACAAAAGTTAAGTTTTTAATCAATACTTATAAAGCAACTTTAAAAGATAGTAACTATCAAGATAAAGAGAAAATTAAATGGGATAGGGAGTTAACTAAATATTTAGAAAGAGGTATAGAAAAAGAATTTAATAGTCAAAAAATTATTAAAAGTAATTATCGCCCGTTTTACAGTCAATATTTTTACTTTGATAAACATTTTAATGGTATGACTTATCAATGGTTTAATATTTATAATTCAGATAATTTAGATAATAAAATTATTGCTATTTCTGGTATAGCTCATACTAAACCTTTTTCTACTTATATTATTAATAATATATGTGATTTAGGCTTTATTGAAACTTGTCAATGTTTGCCATTATATCGCTATGAAAAAGGAGAGAGAATTGATAATATAACCGATTGGGCGTTAACAAAATTCAGAGAATACTACCATAACGTAAAACGGGCTTCTAGCCCGTCGGAGGATAACAGGCAGGATGCCTGTTTTACGGATAAAGAGAGTATTTTTTATTATGTTTATGCTGTTTTACATAACCCTAAATATCGGGAAAAATATGAGTTAAATTTAAAAAGAGAGTTTCCGAGAATACCTTTTTATGATGACTTTTGGCAGTGGGCAAATTGGGGTAAACAATTAATGGATTTACACCTCAATTATGAGACTATTAAACCTTATGAATTGAAAAGAATTGATGTGGATAAATCTCCCCCAGAATTGGGGGCAGGGGGGCTGATTTTCGCCCCTAAATCCCCAAGTTTGGGGACTTCCGATACTTCTGTTACTCCCCCAGAATTGGGGGTAGAAGGACAAATTAACGCCCCTAAATCCCCAAGTTTGGGGACTTCTGATACTTCTGTTACTCCCCCAGAATTGGGGGTAGAAGGACAAATTAACGCCCCTAAATCCCCAAGTTTGGGGACTTCCAATGCTTCTGTTACTCCCCCAGAATTGGGGGGAGGGGGGCGATTCCCAGAATTGGGGGCAAGGGAGCGATTATCCGTTAAACCGAAGTTAAAAGCGGATAAAATCAACCATAAAATTATCATTGATGAGGTAACAACTTTAACAGAAATTCCGCCTTTAGCATGGGAATATAAACTAGGTAATCGTAGCGCTTTAGAGTGGATTTTAGATCAATATAAAGAGAAAAAACCAAAGGATAAAACCATAGCAGAAAAATTCAATAATTATCGATTTGCTGACTATAAAGAGAAAGTAATTGACTTATTAATGAAAGTAACAACTGTTAGTATTGAGACTGTAAAAATCGTTAATGAAATGAATAAATTAAGCTAAATAGTTAACATAAAACTCTTAATAAATATCTATTTTATGATTATATTTAGTTCATGATTATTTTTTTTCTTCCTCCACAGAAATTGAAATTTTATCAACTTTATTTTCCTTTTCTTTTTCAATAACTACTTGACGAAATCCTAAAACTACAAAAATATTTGATAAGGTTAAGAAAAATTCTGCACTGCCATGTAACCAATCCACATTAGCTAAAGATGTTTGATAATGAGTTTCGGCATAAATTCCTGCGGGTATGGTAATGGCAACGAATAATAGTAGTAAATAAAAGCCCATTAAAGCCATTTTAGGCACTTTTTGCGATCGCTGTAAAAACCATAAAAATCCGAGATAGGGAAATAAGGAAAGGGCGAATAAGGTTTCTTTGCTAATAAAACTAATAGTAAATGATTCCATGATGTAAAAGAGTGATATTATTTGATATTTTAACATTTAATGTGAATAATTTTAAAGGATATTTATTATTAATAAAAATGATGATTAATCTATATATATAAATGCTATAATTAAATCAAAATAAAAGATAATTGACTATGGAAGAATTAATTAATAATTTAAGATTAGGACAAAAAGAATTAGCTCTGTGGGAAGGGGGGAAAATGGCAATTTCAGCAGTGCCGGGGGCAGGAAAATCCCATACTCTAGCTGTTGTTGCTGCCATTACTATTAATAAAAATAAACTTAATAATAATCGACAATTAGTTATTGTTACCTATACTCGCTCGGCTTGTGCAAGTATCAAAAATAAACTGAAAAAAAAGTTAGAAGAATTAAAATTACCTCCCATCGGTTTCACTGTGCAAACAATTCATGGATTAGCGGTGAATATTATCAATCGTCATCCTTTATTATCGCAACTTCATCTCGAAAATAGTACTTTAGTGGAAGTTACTCCTAGTCATCGTATTATTCGCGCAATAGTAATGGAATGGGCAAAAAATTATCCTGATAATTATAATTTACTCTTAAAAAGTAAAAGTCAGACTAAAAATTTTAATGGGGAAGAAAGTGAGATTTTACGGCGAGATTCAGTATTATTAACGGAAGTTTTACCTAATTTTGCTCATAATGTTATTCGTCAAATAAAAAGTTCGGGTTTAACAAAATTTGATCTTGATATATTACAAGATGATCCTAAAAATTCTTATCCTCTCATAGCCATGGCAAAAGGATTATATAAAGAATATCAAATATTGATGCAAAAAGAAAATTTTATCGACTATGATGATTTAATTTTAGGTGCATTAAGGGTGTTAGAAGAAGATAACCCAAGAAAAATGTGGCAGGAAGAAGTTTTTGCCGTGTTTGAAGATGAAGCACAAGATTCTAGCCCATTACAAGGAAAATTACTGGAAATTTTGGCTACTGATAGTAATAATGGTCAAGTTAATTTTGTCAGAGTTGGTGATCCTAATCAAGCTATTAACTCTACTTTTACCGCTTCTGATCCTGTTTACTTTAATCTTTTTTATCGTCAGTGTCAAGAAATGGGAAAATATGCCTCCATGAATCAGTCTGGCAGAAGTAGCAAAATTATTATAGATACAGCTAATAAGACTTTGAGTTGGGTTAATCAACAAATTAAACAAAAATGTGGGAATAAATCTCTCAATGACTTAAATTTAATGTTACCTTTTCAAGAGCAAAATATTGAAGTAGTGGGAAATGAAGATAAACAACCCTATGGAAATCCACCACCAGAAGGAAAAGGAGTGGAAATTTATCAACCAGAAGATATATATAAAACAGTGGAATTAATAGGTAAAAGAATTATTAAATTATTTACTACGGATAAAGCAAAGGAAAGTACTAATTTAGCAATTTTAGTTAGAGAAAATAAGCAAGGATTTTTTTTGCAAAAACATTTAGAATATTTAGAATTAGATTATAATATTAAAGTTAAATTAATCAATGATATTAATAACTCTACAGATATTCTTCAACAAATATTATCTATTTTACAGTTTATTTATTGCCCTCATTCTCCTCAATACCTCAAAAATGCTTTAGAAACTCTGCAAAAGAATAACTTAATTCAATCTCAAGACTTTAACGCTTTAAGTATTTATCCTGAAAAATTTTTATATCCTTCTCCCCTAGATAAGCCATTATCTAATCATAGTAAAAAAGCTCAAAATATTTGTTTAAAACTACTTAATTCTCGGTTAGAATTACCCCACTATCGATTAATTTCTTTTATTTCTTTTATCCTTGAATATAAAGATTCAAAATTAGCCACCACCCAAAAATTAGGAGATAAAATTCATCGCCAAATTACTGAAAATAGCTCATTAAAAACCATGATTTCAACCTTACAAGAAATTATTAATTCAGAAAAATTTGAAGAGGTAGAAATCGATAATCAAGACATTTATACCAAAAATGGGCAAGTTACCATTATGACAATGCACAAAGCAAAAGGATTAGAGTGGGATTATGTCTTTTTACCATTTTTACAGGAAGATGTTATTCCGGGTAGCCCTAAGCCTTATGTATCTCAAGGTGCAAAATTTTTAGGTGATTTTAATTTACCCGATGTTACTCGAATGATACTGCGTTCTATTACACATCATAAACATTTTCCCGACAATCACCCTCCGATAACAAATATATCTGAAGCATCAAAGAAAAGTCATCAACTTAAACAAGCTGAAGAATACCGTTTATTATATGTAGCTATGACGAGGGCAAAAAGGTTACTTTGGATGTCTTCCGCTAAAAAAGCACCTTGGCGATGGAATTTTTTTGAAGATAACGATAACAAATCTCAGTTACAAATTCAAACACCTTGCCCCATTATTAATATGTTGGGTTTTACTTACATTAAGTAACTTAATACTTTAATTGTATTCTAATAATGCCCAATAACGAGAATCTTCGGGGAATTTAGCAAATACCATTATTTTACCTGAACCTACATTAATATTTCCAGCAAATACATCACCATATTTACTTAAATCATGCCATTGGTTAGTGGATTGATTGACTACTTTTACCTCTTGCGCTGATTTAATACGCATTTTAAAGTAAATATTTTGATTCTCATTTAAAGTCGCACTTAACGGTGATTCTAAATAACCATTATGCTCCGAAAAATGTTTAAAAGTCACGGGAAATTTATTTCCTTTTCCTTCTGCTGAAACTTCATAACTTACTATTAAAGGATAGTTATTACTCTCATCTTTAGGTTTAGCAAATATTTCTAATTTATAATCCCCTTTTTCGGGAAATGAAGCATTAACATTAATATTTTCTCCTTGTTTTTGCACAAATGTATAGTTTTCTATTAATTCATTTTCTCCTGTTTTTAAGTTTGCGATCGCAACTATATTTTTAGGAGCTTTTAAAGTAACATTAAGATTATTATCAGTATCAATATGTAAATTTTGATGACTAATTAATTGTATATTATTATCAAATAAAGCAGTGGAAATATCGGGAAAAGTATCAAATTGAGCACGGGAAAAAGGAGTTGTTAATAATTGCCATTGAGGATTTTCAGGGAAGTGACTATAAATAAAATGTTCAGGTTTTGTAGCGAAATAAAAAGGATTAAATTCAGCAATAAATTGATTATTATCAACAATACCAGCACCCCAAGTTGTATCAATTAAATACCAATTTCCATCAATTTTAACACCATTCCAGCTATGATTAACTTGATTGTCTTTTCCAACAACATAATTTATTCCCTTACTATAACCCAAAATAATAACTGATTTTAATCCCATATATTCAGCTAATTGTTGATATAAATTAGCATAACCAGAACAAATTGTCGATCTAGTAGTTAAAACATTTTTAGTAGTAACATCAGGATAAATATTTTTATCAAATAAGTTAGCTAAAGCGACAACATCGTAACTAATATTATGAGTTATCCAAGTGTAAATTATTCTTGCTTTTTCTTCATCGGTAGTAGCATATTGACTTAAAATATTAGCTAATTCTTTAACAGAGTTACCAGAATATTTGACATTTATAGCTAAGTTATCAATCCTCTGAAAAGTGGTATCTCTAAAATTTTTCTGATTCGGTATAACAACAACAGATTCATCAGTTTCTGTGACAAATTCTTGAGTTAAATTTTTAAGGGAATTAACCTCTAAATTAAGAGAATTTAAAAAACTTAATATTGGTATTAATTGGGGAGTTTGAGAAACTTTATTAACTAACTGAGGTTGATTTTTTATAGCAAACAAGATGGATAAAATAGAAATCCCAAACCAGAAGACAAAAGTTAGATTTTTATTGTTATTTTTTTTGTAACGTTTTTTACCTTGATTTTTGCGTTTTTGCCATTCTTGATATTCTCTTTCTGTTGCCATAAAATATAACCAAATTATTAATAACTTATTTATGGATAATTTTAATCAATATATCTTTGAATTTTTAGCCTCAAAAATTTTCTAAAACTACCATAATAATATTTTAGCTTTTATCTTTAATATTAGGTTAATTTATAAACCAATTTTATTTTGAAAACAAATTTCTTGAATAAATAACTTTAATTTTTGTTTAGCAAGAAGTAGTTTTTCTTCGTCAAATTCAAATTCTTGTAAACTAGCAAAAAATTGGATATATTCGGTATCTAATACTATCCGAAAAGCATTTAGTTTCCATAATAAATCAGAAGTAAAACGCAAATCATAGATATTATTTTTATCATGGAAATAGTTATTACTATTATCATCTAAATTAACTAAAATAACAGGTCTAACCCAACACATTTGACGGGAAGAAATAACATCGATAACTTCACAGTAAAGAGATTTATCTTGATTATCTAAACATACTATTTGACTAGGTATAAAAGTTGACATTGTTATTTATTAATAATCTTTTCAAAGATGATTTACCTTAAAAACTTAGTAATAATTTTACTAAATATATCTATAATTTTTATCAATGATTTATGAGAATTTTTTGCATTCCTAACCCCCCATTGAGGAAATTAACTGATTATTTTATTCCCATTAAATACCATTGCTATAGATTGTTAATTGTTAATTATTAAAAACTTCTAAATCAAACAATAAAGTAATAAATAATTATTAAATTTAAGAAACAACATAAGCAGATTTAAGCGCCCAAATAATTAACCCCGCAATACTGCCAAGAATAATAACAGCTGAGATAGCGATAATAACAGGCTTATCTGCACCGTCAAACTTCATGATGCCACGATTTAAGTCAGACATAAAAATCCTCTATGATACAATACAAAATTAATGATTTCCTTGTTTATAGATTAGCTCAAAAAAGTTTATAACTATGGAAACTGAGAAGAAAATTCAACATTCTTAACGTTTTTCTCACTATTTACTCTAAAACAAAAAAACCCTTGATTTATAAGTATTTTTCCTATCTTCTAAATCCTGTTTTCTGCCTCCCCATTCCACCAAAAAACCATGATACAATCCCTAATTACATTTCTTTAGAATAAACAAGATACCATAAGGTAAAATGGATTGCATAAAGCACTGATAGCAACAGATTATGTTTAAATTTCTCAAACAAGTAACCGATTATGCCAAAGAAACCGTAGAAGCGGCGAAATATATTGGGCAAGGATTTGCTGTTACTTTTGATCATATGAAACGTCGTCCTGTAACGGTACAATATCCTTATGAAAAACTCATCCCTTCCGAGCGATTTAGAGGTAGAATTCATTTTGAGTTTGATAAATGTATCGCCTGTGAGGTTTGTGTAAGGGTTTGTCCGATAAATCTTCCTGTAGTAGATTGGACTTTTAATAAATCCGTTAAAAAGAAAGAATTAAAACATTATAGTATTGATTTTGGGGTGTGTATTTTTTGTGGTAATTGTGTAGAATATTGCCCGACAAATTGTTTATCCATGACAGAAGAATATGAATTAGCTGCTTATGATCGTCATGAATTAAATTATGATAATGTCGCTTTAGGAAGACTACCTACAAAAGTAACGCAAGATCCTATGGTAACACCTCTGAGAGAGTTAGGATACTTACCTAAAGGTGTTATTGAGCCTCATGATTTACCTCAAGGTAGTCAAGGTGTGGGGAAAAATCCTCAAGACATAGTTAATAGTTAATCGTTAATAGTCATTCAAAAAATAAATAATTGTTTAGCAACATTAGGTTATCTTAAAATCGTGGAAATATCTCAAGGTGTTCAATATGTAGCTTTCGTCATCCTTGCCATTATGATGATTACGACAGCTTTAGGCGTAGTTTTACTCAATAATATCGTTTATTCTGCTTTCCTTTTAGGGGCGGTTTTTATGAGTATTTCAGGATTATATCTTTTACTTAATGCTGATTTTGTGGCGGCAGCTCAAATTTTAGTCTATGTTGGTGCAGTAAATGTACTAATTTTGTTTGCCATTATGTTGGTGAATAAAACAGAAGAATATCAACCCCTTAAAGGTAGATTACTTCGTCAAATTTCTACTGGTTTAGTTTGTTTTGGTTTATTCGCTTTATTGGGCACGATGATTTTAGTTACTCCTTGGCAGTTATCGACAATTTCTCCTGCGGTAATCGAAAATACTATCGTAGCTATCGGCAAACATTTATTCAGTGATTATCTTTTACCTTTTGAAATAGTCTCCGTATTGTTATTAATGGCAATGGTAGGCGCAATTATTTTGGCGCGTAGAGACTTAATTCCTGAAGCAAAACAAAACAGAGAAATTTATACAACTTCTTTGACTTTACCAGAAAAACCTAGAGATTTAATTTCTGCTAATAATGATAATAATTAATCATTAACTATTAACAATTAACAATTAACAATCTCTTAGATATTAGAGTTTTTAGAAAATATTTCAGGGCAAAACAACTTAAAATTATGGAATTACAATTACAATTACAATATTTTTTACTCTTAGCAGCCGCTTTATTTTGTATCGGTATTTATGGTTTAGTTACCAGTCGTAATGCCGTAAGAGTTTTAATGTCTATTGAATTATTACTCAATGCTGTTAACCTTAATTTAATCGGTTTTTCTAATTATTTAGATCCGAGTGAAATTAAAGGACAAATATTTGCTATCTTTGTTATTACTATCGCTGCCGCCGAAGCCGCCGTAGGATTAGCTATCATTCTAGCTATTTATCGTAACCGTGATACCATTGATATGGAACGTTTTAACTTACTTAAATGGTAAGGTAATCATTAGGGGTTAATTTTTTAGAAGAGAGGAAATAGGAGAAATACTTACAAATCAAGCTCTCAATCTTATCGCTTTTGACTCCCATTTGCAAACCCTAATTAACAATTAACAATTGACATTTAACAATAAAAAAACAAAATTTTGTTAATAACTGAAGTCCAAATTTTTTAGATATAAATAAGAGTATAATCATCGAAAAAATGTTTAATCATAACTTAACAAGTAATTTACTTTTTTCTTCTTTTCTCTTATCTACTTATTCAGCTTCAGTATTAGCAGAAGTTTCCCCTAAACAAATCAATTTTTTTCTTTCTTCTCCTCGTTTAACCCGCGCTGTTTCAACTTTTACTTTACCTAATGTAATCTCTACATATATATTTGAAATTGAAATCCCAGAAAATGCAGGAAATAATTTACAAAAAATAGTTATTAATCAACAAATTAATACAGAAATTATCACTTTTTTCCCTGAGAAAACTAAGGCTTATATTATTAATTCACCAGTAAAATCTCTTGACATTAATACCCGTTTAAATGTTAATGGAAATACTAATGAGATTATTATTGACTTATTATCACCAGTGAAACCCACAGAAAAAGTAAAATTAGCTATTCAAGGCAGAAATCCTCTTTATGGTGGAATTTATCAATTTGGAGTCACTGTTTATCCCCAAGGAAATAATCCTCAAAGTTTATATTTAGGTATCGGTAGATTTCATTTTGACACCAGAGGCGACAGATTTTAAATAATATTATATAAATAATGATTTTTAAAGAATTAGTATTAGAAAATTTTGGCCCTTACAAAGGTAAACAAATTATTAATTTAACTCCAGAAAAAGAAACAAATAATGCACCAATTATTTTATTTGGAGGAATGAATGGCGGTGGTAAAACCACTTTAATGGATAGTATTAGGTTAGCACTCTATGGCAAAAGATCTGATTGTTCTAATCGAGAAAATTTGAGCTATAATGACTTTTTAATTCAATGTATTAATCATCAAATTTCTTTAGGAGAAAAAACTCAAATTGAGTTAACCTTTGAACATATTGTTAATGATCAATGGATAGAATTAAAAATTGTCAGATATTGGGAAAAAAATGTTAAAGATGGTAAAGATAATTTAGTTATTCTTGAAGGAGAATTTCCTGATCTAAATTTAACCGAAAATTGGGAAGAATATGTAGAAAATTTTTTGCCTTTAGGTATTTCTAATTTATTTTTATTTGATGGTGAGCAAGTTAAAGAATTAGCTGAAAAAAATATCCCTACTCCAGCTTTACAAGATGCCATAAAATCTTTATTAGGCTTAGAATTAGCCGATAAATTAACTACGGATTTAGATATATTAGTTGTTAAAAAAAATAAAGAGTTTCAACAAGATATTGAAGATAAAAATTTGGTTAATTTTCAAGAAGAATTAGCCTTATTAGAAGAACAAAAAAAAGATTTATTACAAGAGTTAACTATAGCAGAAAATAGTCTCAAAATAGTTACCAAAAGTCATCGCCAAGCCTCAAATAATCTTAGAGATGAAGGAGGTAAAATCGCCACGGAAAAGCAACAATTACAAGTTAAACAAAAATCTTTAACTAATAATATTGATAGTATTTACACTGAATTAAAATATTTAGCTAGTCAAACTCTCCCTTTAGGTTTAATTACTGATATGTTAGGTAATTTAACACAACAACTTAAGAAAGAATCAAAATTGTTACAGCTAAAAAATGCTCAAGATTTATGGCACGAAAAAGATCATAAACTATTATTATTTTTAGAAACTTTAAATATTAATTCTGATAAATATACTCAAGTTAAAGACTTTTTACAAGAGGAAAATTTACTATTAATACAACAATTAAATTCTCAAGATATTTATTTAGATGCTGACGATACAACGTTACCTAAACTTGATAATATTATCAATAATTTACTTCCTTTTCAACAAAAAAAAGCTACAGAAAATTTAATCAAAATTTCTCAATTAGAAGATGAATTAATCAACATTGAATATCAAATTACAAAAGCAAATTCTCCCGAAGCCTATAAAACTTTAGAAAAACATTATTATCAAGAAGAAGAAAGTTTAATTAAGATAAAAACTAAATGTGAAACCATTAAACAAACTATTAATGCTATTGATAAAAAAATAACTATTGTTAGACAAAAATTAAGTAATTATGGTGAAAATAATCTTAAAAATTTACAATTAAAACATATTACGGAAATGATGCCAAAAGTTAAAGATACTTTGAAGTTATTTAAAGAAAAATTAACTTTAAGAAAACTCAATAAATTAGAATCAGAAGTAACCAATTGTTTTCGTTATTTACTACATAAATCTAATTTTGTGGCGAAAGTAACCATTGATACAGATAATTTTGCCCTTAATATATATGATCATCAAGGTTTAATGATTCCCAAGAATCGCTTGTCCGCAGGAGAAAAACAATTATTAGCCATTTCTTTATTATGGGGATTAGCCAGAGTTTCAGGAAAAAATTTACCCATCGCCATTGACACTCCTCTTGGCAGACTCGATTCTTCTCACCGTCAAAATCTCATTGAACGTTATTTTCCTACGGCTTCTCATCAGGTGATTTTACTTTCTACAGATACTGAAATTGGCGAATCTGAAGTTGAATTTTTACGACAAAAACAAGCCATTGCCAGAGAATATATTTTAAATTATGATAGTAAAACTAACCAAACTACTGTTAATTCAGGATATTTTTTCTAATTTATTTATTCTTTCTTTGACGATAAAATATCGCTAATTTTTCAGGATTTACTTTTAGATAATAACCCATAATTATGATTTGATTAATTATCGTTGTTTTTAATATTCCTAATTTATCCCATCGTCTTGATGATGTGATTACAGCCTCTTTAGTGATATATATTTTACCAATTTTTTTTACTTTTTTAATTAACTCAAAATCTTCCATTATTTCTATGTCAGAAAAACCTTTTATACTCTCAAATACTTCTTTTTTTATGAATATTCCTTGATCTCCATAAGGTAATGATAAATATTGCGATCGCCAATTTACTAAAGTTTCAAGAAGACGAAAAAGAGGTTTTACATTGTCAATTTTAAATCTAAATGCCCCAGCAATAAATTGTTTTTTTTGAACAGTATTAAGTATAATTTTTTGATAATTAAAAGGTAAAATAGTATCACCATGAAGAAATAATAAAACCCTTCCTTTTGCCTGTTTTGCACCTAAATTCATTTGATAACTACGGCGTAAAATAGGAGATAAAATAACTTTAAAACCTGCTTTTTTGATTAAATTAACAGTGTTATCTTTGCTACCACCATCGACAAAAATAAATTCTATTTCTAAATTTTTTTCAAAACTAGATAGTATTTTTATGAGATTTTTTTCTTCATTAATAACAGGAATAACAACACTTATTTCCATAAATTAAATTAATAAATGAGGGGCAAAATGCCCAGATAATATTTATTTTAATTACTATAAAGATTATTGATAGCCAATTCTAAATCATCTTGTTTTATCAAAGATTCACCAATTAAAACAGCATTTGCACCAGCATTACTAACAAAATCTAAATCATTTTTAGTATATAATCCAGATTCACTAACTATAGTAATTTTCCTATTTAAAATAGTTTCTTGTCTGGCAGCTAAAATATTTTTTGTGGTATCTAAACTAACCTCAAAATTTTCTAAATTACGATTATTAATGCCGATTAATTTCACCCCATCAATACTCAAAACTCTATCCAATTCTTCTAAAGTATGAACTTCAATTAAAGCCGTCATTTTTAAATTATCAATAATCTTTAAAAAATACCGTAAATCACTATCTTTTAATATAGCAGCAATTAACAAAACGGCATCCGCACCATTAAGTCTTGCTAAATAAATTTGATAGGGATAAATAATAAATTCTTTACATAATAAAGGTATTTTAACCGCTTCTCTTACTTTTTTTAAATACTCAAAACTACCTTGAAAAAATTTTTCATCTGTCAACACTGATAAACAATTCGCACCACCTTTTTCATAGGATTTAGCTATAGTAACAGGATCAAAATTTTCCTTAATAATACCTTTGCTCGGAGATGCTTTTTTTACTTCTGCAATCAAAGCAGGTTTTTTCTGACTATTAACTAAAGCTGACAGAAAATCTAGGGGAGAAAATGATAATTCTAATACTTGTTTTCGTAATTCTAACAAAGAAAAACGATCTCGCATTTTTTCTACTTCTTTTTCTTTATACCAGACAATTTTTTCTAAAATATTTCGTGGTTCACTATCAGGTAAAATAACTTGATAACGCAGACTTTCTACCGCTACATCAGGAGAAGGTTGTTGACGACGAATTTTCATAAATCTCTAAATCCTTTAATATTAGTTATTAATTATCAATTATAATTGTCCATTGCCACTTGTCATGAGTGCCATTTTAAGAGAATATGGTTTTGGTATTTTATTGCAGTTTCTATCTGAATTAGTCAAAAAATTTAAGAGTATCAATTTATATGATTTCAAGTAATGATTTTCGCCCCGGTGTTAGTATTGAATTAGATGGTAGTGTTTGGCGAGTAGTGGAATTTTTACACGTTAAACCCGGGAAAGGCTCGGCTTTTGTGCGCACGAAACTAAAAAATGCCCAATCTGGCAACGTCATGGAAAAAACCTTCCGCGCTGGGGAAACTGTACCTCAAGCTAACCTTGAAAAAATCACCATGCAACACACTTATAAAGAAGGTGATCAATTTGTCTTTATGGATATGGAAACCTTTGAAGAAGTCCGTTTAAGTGAGGCTCAAGTTGGCGATCGCGCTAAGTTCTTAAAAGAAGAAATGGAAGTTAATGTTCTATTTTGGAATACCACTGTCTTAGATATTGAATTACCTACATCAGTAATTTTAGAGATTATTGAAACAGATCCAGGCGTTAAAGGTGATACAGCCACAGGAGGCACAAAACCAGCCATAGTAGAAACAGGAGCACAAATTATGGTACCTTTATTTGTCACTATCGGTGAAAAAATTAAAGTTGACACCCGAAACGGTAGTTATTTAGGTAGAGAATAACTTTTATTAACTATCATTAATTGATCAGGTTTATAATTAATTGTCAAATATTAAATTTATTCCTCAGTATTTTTCTCATCAAAATGTAACTATTAATTGTTGATGATTAATTTTTAATTACCATCACACTCTCATTAATTTATTGATATATTATTTAAACAGTGCCAATAGATTTTAACCAACTACGAGATTTTATTGAAGCCATCGCCAAAACAGACATTACTGAATTAGCGATTAAAGAGGGAGATTTTGAATTAACACTCCAAAAAACCAGCCCTCACACCACTAATACCACCTATACCATATCTACGCCCTTACCAGTGGCCATAGATACCCCAGAAGTGGTTAAACCTATAGAAACAAAATCCAACATCCCCCCCGAAAAATCTACTCCCGTCAAAAAAACTGATAATTGGGTAGAAATTACTTCCCCCATGGTAGGTACATTTTATAGTGCTTCCGCCCCAGGTGAAGCTCCTTTTGTGGCAGTTGGCGATCGCATTTCTACAGGGCAAATTGTCTGTATTATTGAAGCCATGAAACTAATGAACGAAATTGAAGCAGAAGTATCAGGAGAAGTAATGGAGATTACCGTCAAAAATGGCGAACCCGTAGAATACGGACAAACTTTACTTTGGATTGCACCCCAATAACTAGGCTTTACTTTCCATTTCTATTTGAGAGATTACCGAATATATTGATATTTTTCAAAAAAATTTTTGATCAGCTCCTAAAGGTTGAATAATACTCAACCCCTACAGGGCTTCTACTCTCCTAACTAATTATGGAAAATGTGTAATAAAATATAACCCAAATCTCCTTGAATTTTTCCAATAAATTCTAAGATAAAATCAATTTTAAAGCCGATGATTGAATCAAATTAGAATCGATTTGTATAATTAATTCTTCTGAACTATATTTACCCTCAAAAACTTCTAAAGATGCTTTTCTAATAGCTGTATCAAAGGCATCTATCATGATTTCTTTTAATTCTTCTTCCGTGGCATAATAACCTCCTGATTTACGTCTTTTATTAATTTTTTTAATTTCTTTAATAGAATTATAAATAGAAAAATCCCAAGAGCGAGTAGTTCTTTTTTCTGCTTCTTGTTTAATTAAATGTAATAGTAAAATAACCCCATAACTAAAAATTTTATTAAGTTTATCTTCTTTCGACATTTCTTCTAATTCTGCTACTAATTCAAGTGCTTGATCATATTTTTTTTCCTCTATGTATTGACGTAAAGTTAATAATTCTTCCATTAAATATATACTCCTTAATAACGACCAAATTTTAACTTATTTATCCCTAATTCCTAATTCTTTTGCCCTCCAAGCTAAATCAATTAAACCATCAAAAATAGCGATGGCTAAATTAACTCCCCCTTTACAACTATCGATTCTAATGTGAGAAATATGAGAGTATTTGAGCTTATGATTAATCATTTCTTTATGAATAAAACCCGAAGAAGTAGCAATAATCAGACTAGGTTTAACTTGTTGTGTTTGAATTAAATCTAATAAAGATAACAACATACCTTGGTTTTGACCAATTATATAAATAGCACAATCATAACGATTAGCTAAAGTTTGTAAAATCCAAGAATTTTTTTGTCGCAAAGATACAGGGGCAGAAATTTCTTCTAAACAATAAACAGGATTAAGAAAAGTTTGTTGTAATAACGGTAAAATGCCCCCTTGAATCATCGAAACATCCACAAAAATAGGCACTCTAGCCTCTAAAGCTGCCGCTCCTGATAAAAGGGGATTATTCTCAAAACTGACTAAAGAATGATATTCAAAATCACCACTAGCATAAATAACTCGGCGAATAATCTCATACTGTGCCGAAGAAAAATTGCCTTGATTAACTTCTTGATCGATAATAGCCAAATTTTGAGCCGTTAATAAATTCCATTCCATAAATTCATTGATAATTACGTTTCCGAAGGAGTTTGTTGATTAAGTAATGGGGAAAAATAAGCCACTAATGCACCTAAGACAAAACCCATGACATTACGAAATAAAGGCAACCATTCAGAAGTACGAGTAACCACAGGTCCCATGCCAAAAGCAAAAAACAAAATTCCCCATAAAGGAGAAATAATTAAAACCCATTGCCATGCAAAAACCTGCCCCGGTTTACGAGGATGTCCTGCTAATCCAAAAATAATACCACCAACTACGGACGTAACTAAAGTTAAAATCCATTGCTCTTGAGGCAACCCTGGAACTACAGAACAACCCCCCGTAGCTAAACATCCTTTAACACTATTTAAAGCCTCTACAATAGCATTATTCTCTCCATGCTCACGGACATAATACATATTTCCGAATCTAGTTTGTAATTCAATCCAAAAAGTACGAGGAAGAAGGGGATAAATATCATCACCAACACTGAAAGCCAATAAATTTCCGCCTCTACCATCGGCAACTAAAAGAATACTTTTATCATCTAAACCCCAAAAATTAATAACCGCTCTCCCCGGAGATTGATCATATTGAGTTAAAACCCTTAACTTCCAATCTGTTTCTTGTTCAAATTGTTCTATCTCTCGAATTAAAGATTGTTCTTGTAGTGTGGGTAAATAATTCGCTAAATCAACCACGGGAGTAACTTCAGCAGGTAACAATTCAGGATTATTCACGGCATAAGCACCATTATAAGGAGTAAATAGCCAAGTGGTAATACTAATTAAACCTAGAAGAAAAACAGTCAAAACTTTTTTGTTGAGATGGTTTTGAATCATAGTAAGTGATAAAAAATATTTTAATAAGAGTTTTTAATTTTTGTTACAAATGTTAACTTTTATTTTAACTTATATTAATTCACTTAATCCGTTATCTTCATCAAAAGTACGACGATGATGATTATTTAAACAAAACTGATTATATTTTAAAATTAATATTACTGACCAAATCCAGATTAATTATCAAAACTAAACATCTATAGATTATGACTTCTATACCCAATACTCAAAAAAGTTATTCTGCACTTACCATCAAAAATGAACCTTCGGAAGAAATTAAAAACGAAACCATACTTTGTGAACATTGTAAACGTACAGCAACTAACGGCGTTAAATGTAAAGGAATTTGTGTCGCCGATAGTGATTAGTGAACTACTCACACTGAATCGAAGATTACAGTGTTAGCTTCTAACTTCACAGGCTCATGCCCCAAAACCGACTTACGTCCGCCTTTTGGTCTTACAGTGCCTCCATTAGCAGAGACGGCTATTCCATCCGTCTTTATTATTCTAATGCCTTCTGCTCTTATATTCTTACTGGCATTCTCATCTCGATCATGAACTGTACCACAACTTGGACAAGTCCATTCTCTTACGTCTAATGGCATTTCAGACATTTGATATAAGCAATTAGAACAGATTTTAGAACTCGGAAACCATCTATCAATCTCTACTAATAACCCACCTTTTTCTTTGAGTTTATAGTCTAGGAAGTTGATAAATGTCCCCATCCCACATCAGATATAGCTTTTGCCAAACAGTGGTTACGAACCATACCCTTGATATTCAGTTTTTCAACGACTACTACTTGATTGTTATTGACAATTTTTCTGGAAAGTTTGTGTAAGAAGTCGTGACGGGTATTACTTGTGCGTTCGTGTACCTTAGCTACTAGCTTTCGTGCCTTTTCTCTATTCTTAGAGCCTTTTTGTTTACGCGCTAATTTTTTTTGTTTTCGTGCTAAGTTTTTCTCATGTTTTTTTAGGTGTTTGGGATTAGCATATTTACTGGTTTTTTCACCATCATTTACTATGGCGAAGTCTTTTATTCCTAAATCGATACCACAGATTTTACTCGTGATAGTTACTTCAGGAAAATCTTGCTCAGTCTCAAAAAGAATAGATGCAAAATATTTACCAGTAGGAGTTTTACTCACAGTAACAGTTTTGATTTTCCCATCAAAGATGCGGTGGATAGATGCCTTGACTAATCCTAATTGTGGGATTTTCAAACAACCATCTTTTATAGATACATTTTGAGGATATTGACACGACTGTTTCCCGTGATAGGACTTGAATCGAGGGTATTTTGTTCTACCTTCAAAAAAGTTCCTAAACGCTTTAGTGAGATTAAGAGTCGCAGATTGTAGAACCTGAGAATAACAATCATTCAACCAAGAAGTTTCTTCTGCTTTTTTGAGTTTTGGAAGATACTTATTGAGAGCAATTTGATTCAGTCCTTTCCCAGTTGCTTTATATGTTTCATTGCACAAATTAAGAGCAAAATTATACCACCAACGAGCCGAACCTATAACTTGGCTAAGTTTTTGAGCTTGTTTATCATTGGGGTATAGTCGTACTTTTATTGCTTTGTGCATTAGGTTATTACTAACTAAGGTTCACGATAACTAATTATATCAGAGATTTTGATTTTTGTGTAGAATCCTACGGATGTTATTTTACTGTCAAAATTCATCCCACGCTCATTTCATGGGCGGTTTTTTAACGAAAAATAGAGCGTGGGACTTCTTTCTCCATTTTTGTTAAAAATAACAGGTTTCAGGTTTTAGGTTGCAGGTTTCAGGTTTCAGGTTTCAGGTTGCAGGTTTCAGGTTTCAGGTTTCAGGTTGCAGGTTTCGGGTTTCAGGTTTTAAAAAACGAGTTTATAGATTAAAATTCAACATTCTTCCTATCTCCCTATCTCCCTATCTCCCTAACTCCCTAACTCCCTAACTCCCTAACTCCCTATCTCCCTATCTCCTATTAATTAACTTCTAAACCAAAAACACGAGCAATACATTTTTCTACTTTATAGCCTGAATCAATGGATTCTAAAGGATCTTTTCTTAAGCGGTGACGAAGACATAATGGCATTACTCGACGAATATCATCCACTGTTACTTCTGTACGAGATTCAAAGGCAGCTAATGCTTTTGCCGCTCTATTAGTTACAATATCACCTCTTAAACCGTCAATATCTAATTCTGAGCATATTTCTGATACTTTTACTCGAATATCATAATCAATAGTTACTTTTGGTAATAATTCTTGAGCTTTAACTAATTTTTCCTGTAATTCTCTTTGTTGCGGTTCATATTCTATCAAGAAATTTTGAGGATCACGATCAAAATCTCCCCTTTGCTCAACAATTTGCACCCGTAAATTAGGCTCTTTTACCGTACGAATTTCAGCGTGCATCCCAAAACGATCTAATAATTGAGGACGTAATTCTCCTTCTTCAGGATTTCCCGAACCCACTAACACAAAACGGGCAGGGTGACGAATAGAAATGCCTTCTCTTTCTACTGTATTCCAGCCACTGGCCGCAGAGTCAAGTAAAACATCCACTAAGTGATCATCGAGTAAGTTTACTTCATCAACGTAGAGAATTCCACGATTAGCTTTCGCCAATAACCCCGGTTCAAAGGCTTTGACTCCTTCTGATAACGCTTTTTCGATGTCAATTGTACCACAGACACGATCCTCCGTTGCACCTAAAGGCAGATCAACCATTGGTACTTTTTTCTGAGTTATTTCTAAATGTTCCTGACGTTCAATTTTTTGTCTCACATCATCAGCCATCATTTCTACATCCGTAGGAGACGAATTGAAAGGATCACCTAATATGACATCAATTTCTGGTAATAAGTCCGCTAAGGCTCTAATGGTAGTAGATTTTCCTGTACCTCGATCACCCATAATCATTACTCCGCCAACTTTAGGATCAATGACATTAAGTAATAAAGCCAGTTTCATTTGTTCCTGTCCGACAATAGCAGTGAAAGGAAATACTACACGACGATTTTTAGAAGGTGCTTGTAAAGTTGCGGTCATAATTTTAATAAAAAGATTTACTGAGAATTTTATTGAATAAGTCTAATATCAATAAGCATAACCTTTTTATCATATTCGTTTGTTTAAAACCCGTCAATGATCCGTTGCGATTAATTGAAGCAAAGTTAAAAGGGCAAGGGGCAAAGGGCAAAGGGCAAAGGGCAAGGGGCAAGGGGCAAGGGGCAAGGGGCAAGGGGCAAGGGGCAAGGGGC